>OLWA01002725.1_pt1 | contig 14997 bp, 9 predicted proteins | sample 1673251 | NCBI WGS metagenome assembly OLWA01 (sample SAMEA3178937, study PRJEB25190) | human gut metagenome | biome: human gut; feature: human-associated habitat; material: faeces | place: Austria | collected 2013
GAAGTAATCCGAATACTTCTGGTAGTTGTAGTTGGGGTCCTTGACCGGAGCGTTTCCGTTCGCCGCGTCGAGCGCCATGACCCGCGGTCGGTCCGTCAGTCCGTTGCCCAGAAAGAAGGAGGCCCGGAAGACGTCGGCCGTCGTATTGGAGCTCTCCTGCACGCTCTGCGTATAGGATTTCGACAGATTCAGCACGTCATTGCCGGCAATACCCGCAAAATCGGCCGTAAAGTCGATCCCCCGCCATTCGATCGACAGGTTGAATCCATACTGCACCGTGGGCCATGGATTGCCGATGAAGGTGCAGTCGTCGTCGTTGATCGTACCGTCGCCGTTCATGTCGACATACCGCAGGTCACCCACTCCGGTCAGCCGCTGGTGATAATAGTCGTAACCGTTGGCCTGAGCCCGGGCATTCAGCGCGTCGATCTCCTCCTGCGAGGTGATCAGCCCGTCGGTCTTCAGTCCCCAGAACTGGCTGATCGGCTGTCCGTTGATCGTCTTGCAGGGGCTGGGGCCCTCGTTCGGATGGCCTCCGCCGCCGTAGATGGCCGCATTCGTCAGTCCCAGATCGACGACCCGGTTGCGGTTCTGCGAAACGTTGCCGCCGATGGAGTAGTTGAAGTAGCCGATGTTGTTGCGGTAGTTGACGAGCAGCTCCCAGCCGCGGTTGTCGATGCGTCCGAGATTGACCGGCATCGTGCTCATGGTCGTCAACGACGAGGGCGAGGTGATACCCGCCGAATTGGGAACCGAAAGCGCATAGATCATGTCCTTGGTGATACGCTGGTACCAGTCGAACGAGATCGAAAGACGGTTCCGGAACAGATCCACGTCCAGTCCCACGTCGGTCGTGTAGATCGACTCCCAGCGGATATCCTCGTTGATGACCTTGATGTTGTTGTAACCGCCGACGGCCGACGTCCCGTCGAACGAATGGCTCGTGACGTTCTGGAAAGCCGCCATGTAGGCAAAGGCATTCAGCGCCTGGTCATTGCCGAGGATACCCCAGCTGAAGCGCGGTTTGATCATCGAGACCCACGCCGGATTCCACGCCTTGAAGAAGGGCTCCTCGGAGATCTTCCAGCCGACCGACACCGAAGGAAAGACTCCCCAGCGGTTCTTCGGTCCGAATTTCGGCGAACCGTCACGACGGACGTTCATCGTCAGCAGATAACGGTTGTCGTACGTGTAGTTCAGACGGGCGAACTGCGAAAGAAACCGGTCCGCACTCAACGCCCCCGACGCACTCTTGGTGGGATTGGTCGAGAGGGCGAACGACTCCGGATTGCTGACCGGGAAGTCCGAGGCCGTCGACGAGAGATCGGAGAACTGGGCGCTTTTGGCCTCGTAACCGATCATGACCCGGAAATCGTGTTTCCCGGCGAAGAGCCGTTCGTAGGAGAGCGTGGCCGTAAAGGTGTACTGCTCGGCATAATCCAGCGCCTTGGTGTAGCTGTCCTTCGAGGGCGAACGCCCCAGGGTGTTGGCTTCGGAGAAGTTGTCGTTGAAACCGCCGCCCAGCTGGGCCGAACCCGTCAGATTGAGCTTCAGGCCACGGACGATCTCCCAATCGAGGAACAAATCGCCGTTGGCCACCAGAGCAGACTGTTTCTGATGATGATAGACAATGTCGGCCACGGGGTTGGCGCCCGAAAAGTCGATGCCCGAGGGAATGGACGAATAGCCGCCGTCCGCGTCGTAGACACTCATGTAGGGGATCGAAACCCAGGGGAAGGACTCCGTATAGGGATTTCCGCGCAGCCGGGCCAGATAGATCCGCGTCCCGACGGTCAGCGACGGAGCCACCTTGTAGTCGACATTCAGCCGGGAGGAGATCCGCTCCCAGTAGTTGTTCATCTGGATGCCGTTCTCCCGCTCGTAGGCCCCCGAGAGATAATACCGGAAACGTTCGCTGCCGCCCGTGAGCGAGAGGTTGTAACTCTGCTCGATGCCCGGCTGATAGATCTCCCGCACCCAGTCCGTATCGGGCAGAGCCGAGGGGTTGTCCCAGATGGAATAGTTCACGCCCATCTCCTGCATGACGCGAACATAGTCCTTGGTGCCGAGCATCTCATACATATCGGTATACTGGCGCACGCCGACCCGGCTCGTGAAGGCAAGCCGGGGTTTGGTGTTGTACGAGCCCTTCTTGGTCGTGATGAGCACCACGCCGCCGGCAGCCCGCGATCCGTAGATCGCCGCGGCACTGGCATCCTTGATCACCTCGATCGATTCGATGTCGTTGAGATTGTAGTCGCTGTTGTTCTCGCAGGCCACGCCGTCGATCACGAAGAGCGGATTGAGCCCGTTGATCGACCCCACGCCGCGGATCACGATATCGGAACTCGCACCGGGTTTTCCGCTGGTCTTCGTGACCATCACGCCGGCCACCTTGCCCTGCAACGCCTCGGCAACCGATCGGGCCGGCGTATTCTTGATGTCCGAGGCCTTGATCGAGGCGATCGAACCCGTCAGATCGGATTTTGCCTGCGTGCCGTAGCCGACCACCACGACATTGTCGAGCCGTTCGGCCTCCTCCTCGAGGACAATCTCCAGTTCGGTGCGGTTCAGGACCGGCAGCCGCATGCTTTTGTAGCCGACATAGGTGACGAGCAGGGTCGAACGGGCCGGCACCTTCAGCGTGAAGCGGCCGTCGGGACCGGTGATCGTACCCTCCATGGCCGGGGCATCCTTGATGACGATCGTCGCTCCCACGAGCGGATTGCCCTGCGTATCGGTCACCAGTCCGGAGACGGTCCGGTCCGGGAGTTCACGGCCGGCGGTCGACGCCGGATCGTCGGGGACCTCATCGGCCGATGCCCCAGACCAGACACAACACATCAGAAATAACACGAGCAGATAGCGCCCGTGCTGCCTGCATAGATCAAGTTTTCTCATATTTTCGGATTCGGGTTTACTGCCGGAGGCTCAATCGGAATGCCGAAGACGCATGCCCGCATAACCGGCTATTGCTCTGAGAATTGCCTCATCGCCCCGATCCCCCGCATGTGGAATTCCGCCCCACAAGGCGTGGAAAAAATCCACACTCGGGCGACGGATTCCGTCCACGGGAGCCTCCCCGCGGCACGCAAATTGCTCCGGAAACCCGAAAATCCGTATGTCATGAAAAATCTGAATGCCTGGATCGAAAGTTCGAAAGAGGCCATCCGTTACTGGTGGCTGCTGCTCGTGGTCGGCATCGTCCTGCTCGCAGTCGGCGTGCTGACCTTTCTGTTTCCGGCCCGGAGCTATCTGGGGCTGTCAATGCTGTTGGGATGGGTGATTCTCCTCGCCGGCCTGCTCGAGGCGGTGCTGTCGACCGCCAACCGTCACTTCATCACCGGTCGCGGATGGATGCTCGCCGGAGGCATCATCGAGATCATTCTCGGTGTCGTCCTGATCCTCAATCTCGGGCTGGCCGCCTCGATGCTGCCCCTGTTTCTGGGTTTCTGGCTGCTGATGCGCGCCTTCGCAACCATCGGCCTCGGCAGCGACATGCGCATGCTCGAGATCGCCGGCGCCGGATGGACCATCGTGACCGGCATCCTGCTGCTGATCTGTTCGTTGTGGATTCTCTTCCAACCCGCCGGCATCGGCATGGCGGCCGTCATCGTCTGGGTCGGCATCACGCTGCTCTTTGCCGGCGTGGCGGCCTGCACCCTGGCTCTGCAGCTTCGGACCGCCCACCACTGTCTCGAAGGCAAACACTGAGACCGAAAACGAATCACCCCTGCCGCAACCCGTATGCGACAGGGGTGATTGGTTGATCGGAACCGCCGATGTGCTTCGCCGCGGCTTCGGGGAGGGGCCTGGGACGGCCCGATCAGCCGTCGGCGCAGTCGAGAACGACCTCCGATCGGCCGACAGAAGCGTCACGCGACGGTCCGCAGGGCGGCTGCAGCGCTACGTGATCTACTGGAAATCCTCGCGGAAGAGACCGTAGCGACGAATCAGCCGCGAGATCTCGGGATCGAGATTGCCGCGGAACTTCAGATTCTCGCGCAGCTCGACCGCCCGCAGGAAATACTGCACGGCCTGCTCCTCGTCACCCAGACGGGCCGCCAGGATGGCCAGCATATACTGAATATCGGCCGTCGTCGAGGCCTCGGGGCGTGCCCGCAGAATCCGGTAGGCCGCCGCATCGTAACCCAGCGACATGTAGGCCAGCGCCGTGTTGCGGTCCTCGTAGGGGCGCAGAATCGTCAGCGCCTCCTCGTAACGGCGTTTGCGGAGCAGATCGACGGCGTGCATGTAGTTCGAATCGACCTCCGTGGTGTAGACCGTATCCTGCTTCATACCCCGGCGATGGAGGTTGAAGCGGAAATCCACGGCCCGCATCCGGGGATAGATCTCCTTGCGCAGGTGCGTATATTCGCGGGGGTATTTCAACCGGATGCGCCATTCGCGCGTATCGGGGTTGCCCTCCCAGCGGATCATCTCCAGGATCTCCTCCTTGTGGGCCAGCACCGTATCGGCGGCCACGAGGCGGTACAGTTCGTCCCAGTCTTCGGCCAGCCACGTCGAACGCAGCAGATTCGGCAGGTCGGGCAGCCGGTCGTCGTTGTCCGCAACAACCTGGTTCCCCTTCTCGTCGAGCGTATAGCTGCCGGCCACATTGAGCGAATCGTACAGCACGCGGAACTCCGACACCAGCACCCGCCGCAACGCTTCGGCGCGTTCGCGGGCCAGCCGTTCGTTCAGATGCCAGGCCCCCTCGGGCGAAGCCGTGGCCCGGAGCGTGATGCTGTCGATGATGTAGACCGGATCGGTCATCAGCCCCCGCGTCAGCGACCGCACGGCGGCAATCTGACGGCGGTTCTCCGTGAGCGTGTCGACCAGCGAGGCCTTCCCGACGGGGAACGTGAAGAAGAACCGCGCATTGGCCTCGGCATCGCGCAACACGATGCGCTGCATGTAGCGCGTCCGCTCGTCGAGGAACGTGGTCATCGACGCCACGTTGTAGAGCAGCGTGTCCGAACGCGTGATCCGGTACGTACGGCCGCTGCGGTTTTCGACCTCTCCCGTGAGGTAGAGCCGCAGTTTCGACGTATTCTCGTCGGCCTGCACCTGTTCCGTATAGTAGTAGTCGATCCGGCCGTCGGGACGGTAGATCACCGTATCGAGCCGGGCATCGCCCAGGTAGGGATGGCGGACCAGACGCTCGAAAGCGGCCGGTTTCCCCGCCTCGAGCCGCTGGTTGCGGGCCACCTTGCCCGGACGCAGCGCCCAGTTGCGCAGGGCCGCCGTATCGAGGTCGTACATCTGTGCCAACCGGTCGTCGACATATCCGCGGCGGATGCGGTAGTTCTCCAGCAGGGCGCTGTCGCCCGTCTCGCGCAGCAGCCCCTCGATCATCGGACGCTGCCGTCCGGTATAGGCAAGCCGCCGTCCGGCCAGTTCGCGCAGCCGTCGGCCGTCGGCCACATAGATCTCGCCGTAGACCCGGCCGGGCGTCTCGCTCAACGAACGGATATAGGCCTCGCGGGCCCGGCCCCCCGTCTCGGGATACTCCCCGTCGACACGCGTATAGATCTCGCCGCCGGGCAGCACGTCGATACCCGCATAGCGGTAACGCGGCGCAAAATAGTCGTTCAGATGGTCGAACTTGTCATTCACATCGGGCAGATAGGTCGTATGCTGCTTCACGATGCGGTCGGTCGACTCCACATAGCGGCGCAACATCTTCTCCTGACGCCGCTTTTCGCCGGGAGTGCTCCACCCCACCCGTTCGTCATACTTCGCCGTCTCGGGGCTCATGCCCGCCAGACGGGCCGAATCACCGGTCAGACGGGCCCGCTCCGCTGCAATCCGATCCATCCGCCGGGCATAGGCCCGATGATCGGCAAAGCGGTCGAAATAGTCGGCCGTATCGACAATCCGGCTCACGTAATCGTCATAGCGTCCGTACTCGCGCAGCTGCATGCCGCGATAGCGGTCGCCGCTGTAGACCAGCGGATCGAACGCCAGCGTATCCTCGCCCTTGAGCAGTCGGGGACCCACCACCAGCTGCCAGTTGCGGTCCTGGAGCTCCTGCGGCACCGACACGATGAAATCGACATTGATCTTTCCGTTGCGCTCCACGAGATTGCGCCGGTTGGCCGCCGAGATGACCACCTCGTCGATGGCCACCGACATCATCTTCTCTCCCGACGTGGAATCTACCTCCACGGGGGCCAGAAACAGCTCCGTGCCGTCCTGCTTGCGGAAGGTGATGATCTTCGGAGCCGTCGTCGTGTCGGCCGCACGGACTGCCGGATCCTGTCGGCTTCGGGCCGGAAGATAGGCTCCCACTTCGGGATCGCTCTTGGCGAGTTTATGCAGATTTCCGCATCCGGTCAGCACGAACCCCGCAAGGGCAACTGCCGCGGCATATTCCATCCATTCACCTCGTCTCATCTCTCCCAAGCCGTTTGGTTAGCGCTGCGTATCGACCGCCCCGTTGACATCGACCGTAAAGACCCGACGCTTGCCCCCCGGCGAGGTCTGAATCTGGCGCAGCACCAGCGTCGCCCGGGCCATCCAGCTCTCATAGGGGACCGTCATTACGTAACGGAACGTCTGATCAGTCCGGCCGTCCACGTTGATCGTCAGATAGGGCTGGCGCTCGGCCCAGTAGGAGCCCGTCAGCTTGCGGCGGCGCTCCATCATGTGCTGCTGGTAACGGCCGTTGATCAGCACGTGCGGGAAGAGCTTCACCGAACGACGGTCCGGCGTACTCAGCTCCGGGAGGATCGTCCAGCTCTGCGAACGCGTCACGGCTTTGCGCGACACGGTGATCTCCAGCTCCATGTGCAACTTTCCGTCGCGCTCGGCAAGCACCCGCCGCGTGACGGCCACATCGCCGACAATCTGGGCGCGGAGCGAAAGCCCCGCCATAAGAAACAGCAAAAGCAGAAAATATCTTTTCATGGGTCGATTCGGTTATTTCCGGGAGTTGAACAGATAGACGAACGATACGCCGACCTCGGTCGGGATCGGCAGAATGCGCCGACGGTTGGTGTACGAGGCGGCCTTCGGTCCGCGAACGGGCTCCGTGTGGTAGCTCAACCGCGCCAGTCCGGCTCCGGCCGACAATTCGAGATTCCAGTGCGGGCTGACATAAAACTGATAGCCGATGCTGAACCCCGCACCGACGAACGATCCCTTGTAATAGTTCGTGGGCAGGCTCGTCAGGATGCGGTCGCCGATGAAGGGCAGTTTGAAGCCGCCGACCTCGAAATTCCCGCCGATGGCGTGGACTCCGAAGTAGAGACGCGTAAACTTCTCGGTGACCCAATACCGGTATTCGGGCCGCACGAACCAATGCCGGATCCGGTTGTCGGCACCGATGGTCCAGGGATTCCAGTTGGCCGTCATGCCGATCGTGGAGTGTTTGCTCAGCGCCACCTCGGCTCCGAGGTTCGGCGTTGTGGCCGCCCAATAGAGAAGGTTGGTCTTCACGGCCACCTGCTGTGCTGCGGCTCCGAACCAGCAGCACACGGCCAACAGAAGCGACAGAAGAATCTTTTTGTTCATCATGCACAAAATTAAGTTCGGTTTCTCGACCCTCAATCGGGGCGGATACCTCACTCGTCCTTCTCGCCAGCCGAAAAATTGTACAAAAATGAGGATAATACCAAGAAACCGACGTATCATATAAGGTACAAACCATCAAAACAGGTCTGACTCTGGCAAAAACGGAAACAAACACGGGTTTTCGAGCCGCGGACTGCGTATCTGAAACACCATCAGCGAGTAGGGGCACGGCGCATCCAGATTCCCCCAAAAATGAAGGGCGCCTCACGGCGCCCTTCCCCATCAAAAATTAACCCTTAAAAATTATCCCCGTGTCGGAAGATCTCCGAGAGGTAATGGTGAAGATAGTAAAGATCAGCATCTCCCTGTATCACCTCCCGCATCAACAAATCTTCGTCTTCAGAGATGCCGTTGTCAGAGACCTCATTTTTGTCAATATCCTCCATAGGCGTTGTCTTAGATTGCATTCGTCTATATAACGCACCTCGGCGGAAAAATATTGTGCCCGCTCAACAGAGAATCAGATTTTTTTCCTTGATCATGCGACGCAGGTTGATCAGCGCATAACGCATCCGACCCAGAGCGGTATTGATGCTGACGTTGGTCTGCTCGGCGATATCCTTGAAGCTCAATCCCGAGAAGTAGCGCATCATCACCACTTCGCGCTGTTCGGCAGGCAGCAGATCGACCAGTCCCCGCACGTCGCGTTCGATCTGATCGCTGACCATCGCATCCTCAACCGTCCGTTCGGCGAGTTTCAGCGTCCCGAGCATGTCGTAACCCGCCTCGGACTCGCTCACGGACTTGTCCTGACGCTGGGCACGGAAATGGTCGATCACCTGATTGTGGGCGATCCGGAGAATCCACGACAAGAACTTACCGTTATCCGTATAACGGCCTTCGTCGATGACGCGGACAGCTTTGATGAATGTCTCCTGGAAAATGTCATCGGCCACATCACGGTCCTTGACCATCATGTGGATGTAGTCTTTCACCCTGCGGCTATGGCGTTCGATGAGTTTGGATATGGCACTACGGTCACCTGAAAGGTAGTGATTAAGCAATACCTGGTCACTTAATACTTGCACGTTCATACTCTTGTCTCCCAATTAGTTACAAAGAGTAGAGTCTTTTCCGATAGGCAATTCCTTTTAAGCGTTACGTATAATATCCTCTCACGATCCGTCTCCCTGCAATTCTCTCCTGCAGGGGACTTTACGTCGGCAAGGTAGCTATTTTCTCCGAAAAAAACAAATTTTTCCACTCTTGAGAACAATTCGATTTTTTCGGACGAATGACCTGCAAATATCGTGCCGACAGGCCGGACTGTCACTTGAGCGGCTCCACATGGATGGCGATCATTGTCCCCTCGCCGAAGCGTGCGCGCAGACGCCGCTCGATATCCACCGTCAGATCATGCGAATGCTCGACGGTCATCTGTCCGTCCATGCGGACATGCACCTCGATGGCGATCGAGGCTCCGATACGGCGCGTGCGCAGGTTATGGGGCTCGCGGATTTCGGGATTGGCCGTGACGATGCGCAGGATCTCATCCTCGACATCGGCCGGAAGCGACTGCTCGAGCAATTCACCGATACCGGTACGAATCAGATCGAAAGCGATCTTGAAGATAAAGATTGCCACGACCAGTGCGGCAACGGGATCGGCGATCCGCCACTTCGAGCCCAGAAAATAGGCGCAGCCGATACCGACGAGCGTTCCCAGCGATGAAAGGGCGTCGCTGCGGTGATGCCAGGCATTGGCGATGACGCTCGGGCTCTGGACCTGGCGCCCGACCCGCACCGTATAGCGATAAAGAATCTCCTTGACGATGATCGAAACGACGGCCGCAACGAGCGCAATGGCGCCCGGACGCGGAAGCAGTCCTCCGTCGAGGACAACCCGGATCCGCTCGATGCTGTCGATCAGGATACCGGCGCCGACGACACCCAGTGCGATGCTGATGATGATCGTCGCCAGGGTTTCATACTTGCCGTGGCCGTAATCGTGACCTGAATCGCTGGGCTTGGCCGAGATCCGCGCAAAGGCGATCACCACCACGTCGGTCGCCAGATCGGAGAACGAATGGACGGCATCGGCGATCATGGCACCGCTTCGGCCGACCAGACCCGCTGCCAGTTTGAGCAACGACAGGATAAGATTGACCACGAACCCGACAAAGGTTACGCGATAGATTTTCCGTTTTCGGATTTCCGCTTCACTCGACATAATCACAACATTTATCCGCGACCAAAAGTACGAAAAAATTCAAATGACTGATCTCCCCGACCCACAATATCTTTACATTTTCGGGAACTGGAGGGTCACCGGGCACGCCGACCGGCACCCGTCCCCGACAAAACGGGGCCGCAATCACTTGCGGCCCCGTTTTCCGGACGTCTCCCGGATGCGGGAGATCAATAACTGCGGGCAAAAAGCACGCGCCGATGCGACGGCTTGCCCGAGTAGATGCAGACGCCCTCCTCCTCGGGAGCATCGAGCGGAATGCAGCGGATCGTCGCCTTCGTAGCATCCTTGATCGCCACCTCGGTCTCGACCGTACCGTCCCAGTGGGCCGCGATGAAGCCCCCCTTCGTATCGAGGACCTCCTTGAACTCCTCCCACGTATCGACCTTCGTGATCATCGAATCGCGGAACGTCAACGCCTTGCGGTAGATGTTTTCCTGGATTTCGGACATCAGCGCCTCGATGCGCTCGACGAGTCCCTCCTGCGGAACGGTCATCTTCTCGAGCGTATCGCGGCGGACGAGTTCGATCGTCGCGTTCTCCACGTCGCGCGGGCCCATGGCCAGGCGAACCGGCACACCCTTGAGCTCGTACTCGGCGAACTTGAAGCCCGAACGGACATTGTCGCGGTCGTCGATCTTCACCGAGATACCCTTCTCGCGGAGCTGCGCGGCGATTGCCTCGAAGCGTTTGCGGATCTCGACCAGCTGCTCTTCGCCCTTGTAGATGGGGATCATCACCACCTGGATGGGCGCCAGTTTCGGAGGCAGCACCAGACCGTTGTTGTCCGAGTGGGCCATGATCAGGGCACCCATCAGACGCGTCGAAACGCCCCACGACGTAGCCCACACATACTCCAGCTTGCCCTCCTTGTTGACGTACTGCACGTCGAAAGCCTTGGCAAAGTTCTGACCCAGGAAGTGCGACGTACCGCTCTGCAGCGCCTTGCCGTCCTGCATCATCGCCTCGATGGTGAGCGTATCCTCGGCTCCGGCGAAGCGCTCGTTGGGCGACTTGTGGCCCACGATCACCGGCAGCGACATCCACTCCCGGGCGAAGCGCTCGTAGACATGGATCATCTTCGTAGCCTCCTCGACGGCCTCCTCACGCGTGGCGTGGGCCGTGTGGCCCTCCTGCCAGAGGAATTCGGCCGTACGCAGGAACAGCCGCGTACGCATCTCCCAGCGCACGACGTTCGCCCACTGGTTGCAGAGGATCGGCAGGTCGCGGTACGACTGGATCCAGTTCTTGTAGGTGTTCCAGATGATCGTCTCCGACGTCGGGCGCACGATCAGCTCCTCCTCGAGTTTGGCCTCCGGGTCGACCACCACGCCCTTGCCTTCGGGATCGTTCTTCAGCCGGTAGTGGGTCACCACGGCGCACTCCTTGGCGAAGCCCTCCACGTGGTGGGCCTCCTTCGAGAAGAACGACTTCGGGATGAAGAGCGGGAAATAGGCGTTCTGGTGTCCCGTCTCCTTGAACATCTTGTCCAGCGCGTCGTGCATCTTCTCCCAGATGGCATAGCCATAGGGTTTGATGACCATGCATCCGCGCACGGCCGAGTTCTCGGCCAGCCCGGCCTTCACCACCAGGTCGTTGTACCACTGCGAATAGTTCTCCTCCGATTTGGTGAGGTCTTTGAGTTCCTTTGCCATTGTGTATTTTGTTTTTGCATTCGTTTCGTGGCGCAAATATACAAAAAAATACAAGGTCCGACACCATGCGGACCCTGTATTTATCCGATCGTTCGCCGTGCGGTTCAGAAGCGGAAGTTTAGCGACATGGAGATGTAGTGGTTCGTGATCGAGGTGTTGTAGACCCCGGACCAGGTCTTCAGATCGCCCGTCGCGTAATCCTGGCTGAAGAAGAGCTGATAGCCGTTCAGTTTGTCCGAGACGTTCTGGTAGGCCAGATCGAGCGAGACCGTGCGCGAGAGCATCAGCCCCAGACCCGCCGAGACATAGCAGCTCTGGTAGGTCACCGGCATGCCGGCATTGGTGCCGTAGGTGTACATTGCACGGTCCTGAAGCATCGAATCCGTATAGCCGCCGCCCACGCGTACGGCCAGGAACGGCAGCGGTTTGATCTCGGCGCCGACGCGCAGCGAATTCGTCGCCCGGAAGTTGTGCTTGAACTCCGCCTTGTAGTCCTCCGACGAAAGTTCGTTGTTACGCGGCACCCCCTTGACCCGGATTCCGTTGTACCAGTCGCGCTCGTAGTCCACCGACACGATGGCGAAGTTGCCGAACGTGTACGAGGCACCGAACATCAGCCGCGCCGGCGAGGTGAAGTGCCAGTTGTCGGGGGCTTCATTGCTGGCCGCAGGCGAGTCGTTGCCCTTCTGTACGCCACGGATCGAGCCGTTGTTGATGATGTCCTGAGTCTGGACGATGCTGGTCGTGATGCCGGCCCGGTAGGAGTAGTCGAGTGCATAGTAGGTCGGCGTATGGAACGCCAGGCCCACGCGCAGCCCCGCCACCGGTCGCACGACAACGCCCAGTTTGAGGTTCACGCCGCTGCCGTCGATGGTCATCCGCTGCGTGAGGTTCATCATCTCCAACTGCTCGGTCAGATTCGACCACTCGCCGGTCTGCCGGTTGAGCGTCTGGGCCACACCGTTCGTGTTGAAGTATCCGTACTCCTCCTGGTAGGTCATCGCCGTGCGCTTGTAGACGCTCTGGATGCCGAGCGTGGCGCCGAAGTAGACGATATTGTTGATGTTGCCGCCCAGCGAAATATCAAATTCGTTGATCGATCCGCTGTTGACCACATCCATCGAGTGAAGCACCGAGGCATTGCCGCCGATGCGCGCCACCCCCCACGGGTTCTCGCCGCCGTCGGCGAAGTAGTCGACCATGTAGCCGTCATAACCCAGCGCCGCGGGCCAGACACTCGGGTGCAGATAGTCCATCAGCAACTGGTTCGAGCTGTTGGGTCGCACGCCCCACGAGTTGAGCTGCTGCGAGAAGATGTCGCCGATGGTGGGCATGAAGGCCCCCGTCGAGGGGTCGTAGAGCGACTCCGACGAGAAGGAGTAGCGGTTGTTGAAGTCCGTCACGCGGTTGAGCCCCAGTCCGAGCGTCAGGCTGGTCAGTTTGCGCGAACCGCTCTCGTAGATGTTCAGCGCCACGCCCACGTTGGCCATGGCAAAGCGGGTCTTGTTGTTGTTCTGCCACGTATTGGTACCCTCGGTCGAGGCGTGCGCGACGGTCACCAGCGGCGTGATGGTAAATTCACTGCCGCGGTACATGCCCAGACCCGCGGGGTTGAGCGACATCGACGTCAGATCGGCTCCCAGCGACACGAACGCACCGCCCATACCCATCACACGCGCCGTTCCGAAGAGATGCGTCCGGCTCAGCTCGGCAAAATCCGACGTCCACAGCATGTCGCGATTCAACACCGAGCCGCCGAATCCGTAGTTGATCCGCTGATCGGCTGTCTGCGCCCGGAGGGGCATCAGAGCCACCGCCGCCGCACACAGAATTCCTATTTTCACGATTCTTTTCATATCCGATTCATTTTATCCAGACCACCGGTCATCGGCTGCCGCGCGAACCGCCGCCACCGACCGATCCACCACGCGAACCGCCTCCGCCGCCGAAGCTGCCGCCACCCGTCGATCCGCCGCGCGAACCGCCGAAGCTGCCGCCGCTGTTGTAGCTGCCGCTGCGCGAACCGCTGTTGAAGCTGCCGCCGTTGTAGGTCGGGAAACGATTGCTGTTGCTGTTGTTGTCGTAATTGTTGTAGCTGCCGCGCGAACCGTTGCCGAAGGGGCTGTTGTCCCGACGACTGCCGTAGCGGGTGTCGTAGGTCACCGTACGACGGCCAGCGTTTCCGCGCGAATTGTAGCTGCCCGATCCGACGCCGTAGGTACGGCCCGAAAGCGACCGGCCCGGCGTATAGCCGCGGGCGTTGCGTCCGCCCGGGTTGGCGTAATAGTTCCGGTAGGGGCGTCCGCCGCCGTGCCAGCCATGGGCCCAATAGTGCGGATGGCCGTACCAGCCATGCCATCCGTACCAGCCGTAGCCCCACCAGGGATCATACCACGAGCTGTACCACGGTCCCCACGGCCCGTACCACGACGAATAGTACCAGGGGTTGTACCAGCTGTTCCAGCCGAAGCCCCAACCCCAGCTGCCGAACGTCAGGCTCGGGCCCCAGGGCCAGTTCCAGCCGTAGTACCACGGATCGACGAGGACCGTACCGCCCCACGTTCCGAACATCGAGGTGATGTACTTGGGTTCGACCCAGACCTGATCCCCCGAGATGACAATGTTGTAGAAGGCCGGGTCGTAGGCCGATGCATAGGTGAATGCCGAACTGTACCGCGCGTCGAGATAGCTCGACGGCATCTTGTAGGTTGGCGAGTCGAATCCTCTCAAACGACGGGCATAGGCACTCTCGTAATCGTCGGCCAGAATGCTCTCGTAGGGATTCGCATCGGGCGAGGTGTACTCATAATACCGGTTTTCGGCCGCGGCGGCTTCGGCCTCCGCGATCCGGGCTTCCCATTCGGCCTTGCGGGCCTCGGCCTCCGCACGCTGGGCTTCGGCACGGGCCTGCTGCTTGCGGGCGATCTCGGCGCGGTCGTGGACCGCATACAGATCGTCGGAAGCGTATCCCGCCGAGGCCTGGTAGAGCGACGAACATCCGCTCGCGCCGGCCGTCAGGAAGAGTATTCCGATCAAAATCTTGAAATTTTTCATAGCGCACTTGGTTTGCGTTAACTGCTTTGGTTAAAAAACGAAAATCATACCGTTTTTAGTATCGCTTCACCCTTATAAACGAATATCGGCGCCGAATACTGCATGCGAAGCGACCCGGTGGAGCCGACCGGGGTACGCACAGATCGCGGCTGCCGCAAATGGCCGAGCCATTCCCGCGCCGTCGGATACCGCGTTCCGAGGCTCCTCCGGACAAAGATACGAAAAGTCGGGCGCAAAACCGTCGGATTGACCGGTTCTTTTTGTCGATTCGCCGATCGTGCCCGGGCAGTCATCGGACATGCCGGCCCGAGAAAACGGCCTCGGAACCCTCCACAGGGGCATTTTTGCCTTTAACTGCAAAAATTTTTATCGAAAGGTGTACAAAAACAAAAATTATGTCTATATTTGCAGTCCCAAAACAACAGTTTTGGTCTCGACCGAAAAGGAGAGATGCCGGAGTGGTCGATCGGGCCGCACTCGAAATGCGGTGTACGGGTAACTGTACCGGGGGTTCGAATCCCTC
>OLWA01002735.1_pt1 | contig 14947 bp, 10 predicted proteins | sample 1673251 | NCBI WGS metagenome assembly OLWA01 (sample SAMEA3178937, study PRJEB25190) | human gut metagenome | biome: human gut; feature: human-associated habitat; material: faeces | place: Austria | collected 2013
CCTCGTGGGACTGCCCGACAATGCCGTGAAGGAGAGCGAACAGCGCATCCGGGCGGCGTTCGAGAACTCGGGCGAGCGGATGTCGGGCAAGAAGGTGGTCGTGAGCCTCGCTCCGGCCGACCTGCGCAAGGAGGGGGCGGGTTTCGACCTGCCGATCGCCGTGGGAATCCTCGCGGCGATGGGCCGCATCGACGCCGGGGCGGTCGCCGGGACGATGTTCGTCGGCGAACTGTCGCTCGACGGCTCGCTCAAACCCGTGCGGGGCGTGCTTCCCGTTGCGGTCCGGGCGCGTTCGGAGGGGCTGCGGCGGGTGGTGCTGCCGGCGGAAAACGCGGCGGAGGCCGCGGTTGTCGACGGCATCGAGGTGATCGGCGCCACGACCTTGCGCCAGGTCGTCGGATACCTGAACGGCGAGGCGGAGATCGCGCCTGCCGTGCCGGCCGACGACGAACCGTTCGATGCGGCGGCGACGCACTATGCGGAGGATTTCGCCGACGTGCGGGGCCAGACGCATGTGAAACGTGCGCTGGAGATCGCCGCGGCGGGAGGGCACAACGTCATCATGGTCGGTGCGCCGGGTTCGGGCAAGACGATGCTCGCACGGCGTCTGCCGACGATCCTGCCGCCGCTTTCGCGCGAAGAGGCGCTCGAAACGACCAAGATACACTCCGTGGCGGGCAAGGCGGGCGTGACGGGCGGGCTGATGACCCGGCGGCCGTTTCGCGCTCCGCATCATACGGCTTCGCAGGTTGCCGTGATCGGCGGCGGGCAGTCGCCCCGGCCGGGCGAGGTGTCGCTGGCCCACAACGGCGTGCTGTTCCTCGATGAGCTGCCCGAATTCGGGCGCAGCGTGCTCGAAGTGCTGCGGCAGCCGCTGGAGGAGAAGAAGATCGTGGTTTCGCGGGCCAGATACAGCGTCGAATACCCGGCGAATTTTACGCTCGTGGCGGCGATGAATCCCTGCCCGTGCGGCTATTACAACCACCCGACGAAGGAGTGCACCTGTTCTCCGGGGTCGGTGCACCGCTATATGGGGCGCATTTCGGGTCCGCTGATGGACCGCATCGACCTGCATGTGGAGGTGACGCCCGTGACTCCGCAGGAGTTGTCGGCGGCTGCGCCGGGCGAGGCGAGCGCTGCGGTTCGCGAACGGGTCATCCGGGCGCGGGCGGTGCAGGAGGCGCGCTTCGGCGGTGTCGAGGGGGTTCATACCAACTCGATGATGAACAGCGCGATGCTGCGCGAATACTGCCGCCTCGATGCGGCTTCGGCCGCGCTGCTGGAGCGGGCCATGGAGCGGCTGTCGCTCTCGGCGCGGGCCTACGACCGTATCCTGAAGGCGGCGCGCACGATCGCCGACCTGGCGGGACGCGCCGACATCGTTCAGGCGGACATCGCCGAGGCGATCAACTACCGGTCGCTGGACCGGGGGAACTGGGGACGATGATTCTGCCGCCGGGGCGGCAGAATCAATTAAAAATTAAGAATTAAAAATTAGATACGATGAAACGCATCATTCTTTCCGGAGGTGGAACCGGAGGCCATATCTACCCGGCCGTGGCTGTGGCCGAGGCCTTGAAGCGGCGTTTCGGCGACGGGGTGGAGATTCTCTTCGTCGGGGCCGAGGGCAAGATGGAGATGGAGAAGGTCCCGGCGCTGGGCTACCGCATCGTGGGTCTGCCGATCGCGGGCCTTCAGCGGCGACTGGACTGGCGCAACCTCGCGGTGCCGTTCAAGGCGGTGAAGAGCATCCGGATGGCGAAGAGGATCATCCGCGACTTCGGGGCCGACGCCGTGGTGGGCTTCGGCGGCTATGCCAGCGCTCCGGTGCTGTGGGCCGCGCAGCGGATGGGCGTGCCGACCGTGATTCAGGAGCAGAACTCCTATGCGGGAGTGACGAATAAAATCCTCGCGAAGGGCGCGCGGCGCATCTGCACGGCTTACGAAGGCATGGAACGCTTCTTCCCGGCGGCGAAGATCTCGCTGACGGGCAATCCCCTGCGGGGCCGCTTTTCGAAGGAGGGCGCCGACCGCGCCGAGGCGCTGGAATATTACGGGCTGACGCCCGATCTTCCGGTGATCCTGGTGGTCGGCGGGTCACTCGGCACGCGGTCGCTGAACGAGATGATGAAGGTATGGATCGTCGGGACGGACGGCAAGGCCCCCGTGCAGGTGATCTGGCAGACGGGCAAGTACTACGAACGCGAAATGCAGGCCTTTCTGGCCGCGCACCCCGCCGCGCACGTCTGGCAGGGGGCTTTCATCGACCGCATGGACTACGCCTACGCCGCGGCCGATCTGGTCGTCTCGCGCAGCGGGGCCGGGACGGTCTCCGAGTTGTGCCTCGTTGCCAAGCCGGTGCTGTTCGTTCCGTCGCCCAACGTGGCCGAGGACCATCAGACCAAAAACGCCCGGGCGCTGGAGACGAAGGGCGCGGCGGTGGTCGTTCCGGACGCCGAGTGCCGGACGAAGGCGATGCCGCGGGCCGTGGAGCTGCTGGCGGATCGGGAGACGCTGGCGGCGATGAGCCGCAATCTGGAGGCGCTGGCCAGGCCCGACGCCGCGGAAGATATTGTCAATGAGATTGTAAAGGTAATGAAGTGATGGAATACAAGAACGTCTATTTTCTGGGTATCGGCGGCATCGGCATGAGTGCCCTGGCGCGCTATTTTCTGCACGGGGGGTATGCCGTCGCGGGCTATGACCGCACGCCTTCGCACCTGACCGGCGAACTCGAAGCGGAGGGCGCGGCGGTCCACTACGAGGACGACGTGCGGCTGATCCCCGAAGGATTTCTCGACCCGAAGAAGACGATGGTCGTCTACACCCCGGCCGTGCCGCAGGATCACGGCGAATACCGCTATTTTCGCGAACACGGTTTCTGCGTCGAGAAGCGTTCGCAGATGCTGGGGCATCTTGCGGAGGGCAAATACGTGATGGCCGTGGCGGGCACGCACGGCAAGACCACCACTTCGACGATGGTGGCATGGCTCAACCGCGCGCTGACGGGCGGCGGCTCGGCTTTTCTGGGGGGCATTTCGAAGAATTTCGGCGGCAATCTGGTGCTGGGCGACGGCGGGAGACTGGCTGTCGAGGCCGACGAGTTCGACCGGTCGTTCCTGCGGCTGTATCCCGACGTGGCGGTGGTCACCTCGGCCGACGCCGACCACCTCGACATCTACGGGACGCACGAGGCGGTGAAGGAGGCCTTCTCGCAGTTCGTGCGGCAGATCCGGCCGGGCGGCTCGCTCATCATCAAGCGGGGCGTCGACATCGTGATCGACAACCCCGGGATCGCCGTATACCGTTATTCCTACGACGAGCCGTGCGATTTCTACGCCCGCAACGTGCAGCTGCTCGAAGGGGGGCATTACCGTTACGACCTGGTGACACCCTCGGGCGCGTTCGAGGGGTGCACGCTGGGCGTTCCGGGGTGGGTCAACATCGAAAACGCGGTCGCGGCCGTCGCTTCGGTGTGGTGCGCCGCGAAGGCCGGAGGAACTCCGCTGGATGCCGATAAGCTGCGCGGCGCGCTGGCCTCGTTCTCGGGGGTGAAACGGCGTTTCGAGTTCTATGTCAACACCCCGAAGCAGGTCTATATGGACGACTACGCCCATCATCCGCGCGAGCTGGCCGCAACGCTCACCTCCGTGCGGAAGATGTTCCCCGGGCGGCGGATCACGGCGCTGTTCCAGCCCCACCTCTACACCCGTACGCGCGACCTCCATGCGGAGTTCGCCGAGGCGTTGTCGCATGCCGACGAAGTGGTGCTGCTGCCCATCTACCCGGCGCGCGAGGAGCCGATTCCGGGCATCACCTCGGAGATCATCGCCCGACGGGTCGCCGCGCCGTGCCGTATCGTCGACCGCGACCATTTGGCCGACGAGGTGGCCGCGATGGACACCGACGTTGTGATCAGCTTCGGCGCCGGCAATATCGACGCCTGCTGCCCCGCATTGGCGGAGCGATTAAAAATGAAAAGCTAAATATTAAAAATACAGGCATCTGTTTTTGGCATTTTCGTTTCCGGCTGGAGTTGATGAGGTCTCTTTTGCTTGACAAAAACGACTTCTTGCGTGGCTTGGAATCTGCCTGAATGATTTTTCATAATTTTTAATAGTGATGTCCCGCTACCTCCGATACACGCTTCTGACCCTGCTGTGGGTCGCCGTGGCCGCATACATCGTCTTTGCGGCCTCGGCGGTGCGGCGCGTGCGCAGGACGGGTACGGTCGGAAAGCTGGAGATCGAGGTGGTGGACAGCTCTTCGCAGGGACATCTGGTCTCGGCAGCGATGGTCCGCCAGTGGATTTCACATGCCGGAATCAAGACACTCGGCACGGCAGTTGATGCGGTGGACCTGACGGGTATCGAACGACTGATCGCCCGCAACGGATTCGTGGATAAAACGGTTGCCTATGTCTCCTACGGGGGAACGCTGCACATCGAGATCAGCCAGCGCAAGCCGCTGGTGCGCCTGCTTACCGACGGCATGAACGCCTACGTGACCGCCGACGGCTATGTCTTCGCCGCGCCCCGCGCCTCGTCGCTCTACGTGCCGGTGGTCACCGGCAGTTACCGTCCTCCCTTCCCTGCGTCGTACGTCGGGAGCGTGCGGGAGCATATCGACCTGCGTCTCGGCGAGATTGACGAACGCATCGCCGAACTCGAACGCGAGAAATACCCTCTCTACCGGCGTGAGATGGAGAACGACCGCAACATTTCGGCCCTGCGCCGCATGCGCATCAAGCGGCAGTGGTGGCGGCTGGAAGGTTCGCGGGAGTTCGATGCGCGGGTCGACGCGCTGCGCGAGAAAAAAGCCGGCCTGCGCCGCACCTACCGCTACCGGGCGGGCGTGATCCGCGAGGAGATCGAGCGTATCGCCGGGTTGCAGGAGGCCGAGCGGCGGAAACAAAAAAAGTTGGAGAAAAGCTACGAAGATTTCATGAAACTCCTTACCTTTGTAGAAACTGTCGAAGACGATGATTTCTGGAGGTCGGAAGTGGTGCAGATCACCGCGAAAACGACCCCCAGCGGAGCATTGGAGGTGGAACTTACGCCCCGCAGCGGCCGCTTCGCCGTGCTTTTCGGCCGGCTGGAGGACGTGGAGCGCAAGTTCGACAAACTGTTGCGGTTTTACCGCAGCGGCCTCTCGTCGATCGGCTGGAGCGAATACCGCACTATTGACATCAGATATAACGACCAGGTGGTTTGCAAGAAGTAAAAGGATTATACCGTGGAAAAAAAGAATTATACCGTTGCCGTCGATTTGGGCTGCTCGTCGGTCGTGGTGGCCGTCGGGGAGAAGACGCCCGAAGGCCTGCTTGACGTGGCGTGTGTCGTCACGAAGCCAGTCGAGGGAGTCAATGCGGGCCGGATCGAGAATATCGAACTGGTGAGCCGCGCCATCCGCGAGGCCGTGTCGGAGGCCGAGCAGCAGCTCGGAATCCGCATCACGGAGGCGTATGCCGGTATCTCGGGCGACTTCGTGCGCTGTGCGCGCCATACCGACCATGTCTTCGTCTACGATCCCCAGAACGGCGTCAACCAGAAGGACGTCGATGCGCTGTTCGACCGCATGCGCAACGTGCAGGCCCCCGACGACGAGACCATTATGGAGCGCGTGCCCCAGAACTACATGGTCGACGACAACCAGGAGGTGCGCAATCCCGTGGGTTCGTTCGGCAAGAAACTTTCGTCGACGTTCAACTTCATCCTTTGCCTCAAAACCCCGATGCAGCGTCTCGATATGGCCCTGAAACGCCTCGGCATCAAGATGCTGGGCGTCATGTCCGACGCGCTGGCGACGCCCGAAGCGGTGTTGCTGCCCGATGAGAAGGAGGAGGGCGTGGCCGTGGTCGACGTCGGCGGCGGCGTCACCGACGTGACGGTCTATTACCGCAACGTGGTGCGTTACGTCGCTTCGATCCCGATGGGCGCATCGGCCATCAACCGCGACATCCGCACGATGAGCGTTCCCGAGAAACACGTCGAGAGCCTCAAGCAGAAATACGGTTCGGCGGTCGCCGAACTGGCTCCCGAGGACAAGCTGATCCGCGTCAACGGCCGTACGGCCCGCGAGGCGAAGGACATTCTGCTGCGCAACCTGGCCACGGTGATCGAGGCCCGCGCCACGGACATCGCGGAGTTCGTGCAACAGGAGATCAAGGATTCGGGATACGCCGGGAAACTGGCCTACGGCATCGTGCTGACGGGCGGTTCGGCCAAATTGAAGGACCTCGACGAACTGTTCCGCCGCGTGACGGGCATGGACGTGCGTGTCGCTCTTCCCGAAATGGGGATTACCGATGCCTCGAAGGCCAAGGTCGCCGATCCGGCCCTCTCGACGGCGGTCGGCATCCTGCTTCACGGGGCGGAACTCGGCGGTTGTACCGTCATCGAGCGTCCGGCGGCACCGCAACCCGCCGCTGCGCCGACAGCTTCCACGGGTACGTCCGGTAACTCGGCGGCTGCTCCGACGCCCGCTCCGGGTCTACGCCGGCCTTATACGCCGACTCCGCCGGCTCCGGAGAGTTTCCGGCACGTTCCGCCGCGTCAGCAGCCGCAACCGACCCCCTCGACCGCAACACCCCTGCAGCCGCAGCCGGAATCCGAACTCGAAAACGACGCTCCGGAGCACGACGAGCAGCCGGTACAACAGCCGGCCGAACCGCGTCGCCGCCGCGATCTGAGTTCGTTCCTCCACAAGACGCTGGAGACGATCAACAAGAAATTCTCGGCCGCCGAGGACGAAGAGATCTGATCGCAGGCAGTCGGTGCCGTCTCGGGGAATGCCTCGGGTGCCGGAGCGGGACCGCGGGATGGCAGGACGTCAGGACAGCGGGACGACAGGACAGCGGGACCGCAGGACAGGGCAGCGGCCGCAACGGATCCCGGTGGATCAAGGATCTTGACCGCCATGAACACAGAATGGGCCGGATGGCCGGATTCGCTCCGGCTTGGATCCCCGGCCCGGAATTGATTAGTCAGACAAAAACGAAAATTCAGATATGGCAGACGATTTGATGTCGGAACTTAAGGCACAGCGTAGTGATAACTCGATCATTACGGTGGTCGGAGTAGGTGGTGCGGGAGGCAATGCCGTGAATCACATGTGGAACCTCGGAATCCGGGGCGTGAGATTCATGGTCTGCAATACCGACCAGCAGGCTCTCGACAAAAGCCCTGTCGAACGCAAAATCTGTCTCGGCGACGACGGCCTCGGGGCCGGGAACGACGCCGAGGTCGGACGGCAGAAGGCCGTCGAGACCCTCGAGGAGATCCGGCAGGCTCTCGAGGAGAACGGTACGAAGATGCTCTTCATTACGGCCGGAATGGGGGGTGGCACTGGTACGGGTGCTTCGCCCGTGATCGCCAAACTGGCCCGCGAAATGAACCTGCTGACCGTGGCCATCGTCACCTCGCCGCTGGCCGTCGAGGGCAAGATCCGTTACGAACAGGCGTTCCGCGGTATCGAGGAGCTGCGCCAGAACACCGATTCGCTGCTGATCATCAACAACGAAAACATTCTGGAAATCTACGGCCGCCTCTCGCTGAAGCAGGCTTTCGGCAAGGCCGACGACATTCTGGCCTCTGCGGCCAAGGGTATCGCGGAGATCATCACCGTCGAGAGCGATCTGGTGAACGTCGACTTCGCCGATGTCTCGAAGGTGATGCGCAACAGCGGCCGGGCGCATATGGCCGTGGCTACGGCCGACGGCGACAAGCGCGCCGAGGCGGTGGCCGAAGCGTCGCTGCGCTCCCCGCTGCTGGATCACAACCTGATTTCGGGCGCCAAGAACATCCTGCTGAATATTTCGGTGTCGGACGCCGACGCCCTGATGTACGAGGAGGTGGTGCAGATTCTGGAGTATATTCAGGCCCACGCCAGCGTGCAGGACGACAACGGGGTGATCCACAACGCCAACATCATTTGGGGTACGAGCGAGAAGCCGCAGCTGGGCAATTTCATCGAGCTGGTGGTCGTGGCCACGGGATTCGAAGGCGACGCGCAGCCCGGCGTGATGAAGCAGATCATTCCCCCGGCCCGCACCGTCGAACCGGCCGTCAAGGAGACGTCCGCCGCGGCACCCGTGCTGGAGCCGATCAAACCCCTGCCCCCCAAACCCGCCCAGCGTCAGCCCGAACTGGTGATGCTCGGCGCCAAGCCGACCCGTTACAGCAACATCGACACCCTGCTGGCCAAACCCGCCTACCAGTCGCGCAACTCGAAGTTCATCGTGCGCGTCCCCGGCAGCCGCAAGGAGGTGCTGAAGGACGATACGACCGATGCCCAGGCGCAGAAAGAGGAGTCGCAGGGCGGCTCGCTATTCGATTAACTAACCGATTTTCAATTTGGAAGACGCGCATTCCTGGATTACGTTCAACGGGTTTTCACCCCATATCGCCGTGCTTTGCGCGGTGACGCTCTGCCTGTTGTGTGTTTCGGCGCTCGTTTCGGGGGCCGAGACTTCTTTTTTCTCCCTCTCGCACAATGATATACGTCATTTGCAGAGCCGCAGAAGCGCATCGGCCGCCGCCATGCTGCGGCTGCTGGCGAACGTCGACCTGCTGCTGGCCACGATCCTGGTGGTCAACAATCTGGTGAATATCTGCATCGTCATCCTCACGGCCGGGATCATCGACTCGGTCTTCACTTTCCTGCGGTTCGAGTTCCTGTTCAAGACCGTGCTGGTGACTTTCCTGCTGCTGCTTTTCGGCGAAATTCTGCCCAAGGTCCTTGCACAGACCATTCCCGTGCGCTTTGCCCTGATGGTGGCCCGCCCGCTGTCGGTGCTGCGCTGGGTCTTCTATCCGCTCTCCTATGCCTTGGTCCGTACGAGCAGCCGCATCAGCGAAAAGGCCGCGCACAAGAGCGAGATTTCGCTCGACGAACTGGCCGACGCCGTCGACATGACGCAGAGTTCCAGCCCCGAGGAGCACGTGATGCTTTCGGGCATCGTCAACTTCGTCAATACCGAAGTGCAGGAGATTATGAAACCCCGTGTGGACATCACGGCGCTCTCCATGACGGCCGATTACGAGACGGTCAAGAGGACGATCATCGAATCGGGCTTCTCGCGCATCCCGGTCTACGAGGAGGATGTGGACAATATCCGCGGGACGCTCTACGTCAAGGACCTGCTGCCCTACATCAACAACGGCGGCGATTTCGCGTGGCAGCAGCTGATCCGCAAACCCTATTTCGTCCCCGAGCACAAAAAGATCAACGACCTGCTGGCCGACTTCCAGTCGAACAAGGTCCACATGGCCATCGTCGTCGACGAGTACGGTTCGACGCTGGGGCTGGTGTCGCTCGAAGACATCATCGAAGAGATCGTCGGCGAGATTTCCGACGAGAGCGACAACGACGAGTGCTTCTACACGCGGCTCGACGCCAAGAGCTATATTTTCGAGGGAAAGACCCACCTCGGGGATTTCGAGCGTATCCTCGACATCGGCGAGGACGTTTTCGCCGACGTCCGGGGCGAGGCCGAAACCCTTGCCGGGCTGATGCTCGAACTCAAACGCGACTTTCCGCGCAAAGGCGACGTCTTCACTTCGCACGACCTGCGTTTCACGGTGCAGGAGATGGACGGCCACCGGGTCGATAAAATCCGCGTCGACCTTCAATGATTCCGGCCCTGTGGACATCGCCGCCGCTGACGGCCGAAGAGTCCGCCCGGTGGACGACTTCCGAAGAACGTGCCGCGGCAGCCGGGTTCGTGTCGGGACGCCGCCGGGCCGAGTTCCTTACGTGGCGGGCTGTGGTGCGCCGCGAACTGGGGGACGACGTCGGGATCGCCTACGATGCGCTGGGCGCCCCGGTGCTGACGAACCGGGCCGTCCATATCTCCGTCGCCCATTGCGCCGGCCGCATCGCGGTCTGCGCCTCCCCGGAGCGTTGCGCCGTGGACATCGAACCCGCAACGCGCGATTTCAGACGCGCCGCGAGCCGCTACCTGACGCCTGAAGAGGAGGCCCTTTCCGACGACCCGCTTCTGCCGGGGATCGTCTGGTGTGCAAAAGAGACGCTCTACAAGTATGCCGGACGCCGGGAGCTGGATTTCCGGAGGGATCTGCACGTCGTGCGGCTCGACCTTGCTGCCGGGACGCTGGCGGGACGGATCGGAAACGGAGAGCCGGTCAGGCTCTCCGTCTCTCTGGACGAAGGTTTTATCCTCGTATATATTCTTTAGAATGCTTCCGAAGCGGTGAACAGGAACGCCGAGGATCGCTTGCGGTCCCACGGCAGATTCTGGTTGCCGAAATTGCCCCAGCCGTAATCGAGGCGGATGTTCATGCGGTTCTTGAATTCGAAGCGGTAGCCGCAGCCGAAACTGCAAAGCGTGTTTCCCCAGCGGAATTTCTCCGTGCCCCAGACCTGCCCGCCGCCGATCCATCCCACGATGCCGTGGCGGCGGTAGATTTTCTGCCGCAGTTCGATCTGCGTTTCCACCAGTTTTTTGTCGCGGTAGCGTCCCTCGTAGTAACCGCGCATGCGTTCCATGCCGCCCATTTTGGCGTACATGTGCCACGAGGGGGTTCCGGTCGTGGCGTCGGCGTAGAGGTCGCAGGCCAGCACGGCCCCTTTCCAGAGTTTCTGGTAGAAGTCGAAGGTCAGCGTGAAGCGTCCGAACGTGCGGCGCGTGTTTCCCAGCCATTCGGGATACCATTTGGCCTCGGCCTTGATGAAGATGCCCTTCGAGGCGTTGAACGTCACGTCGCGCGTGTCGTACTGGGCGAAAAGCCCGACATTGGCGTTGAAGGCGTTGGGCTTGTCGCCCGTCGTGGCGATGTAATTCGAGAACGGGTCCTGTTTCGCAGGGTCGTAGCGTCCCTCCTGCCAGAGGTTGTAAAGCTCGCCCATCTTGCCGCCCGGAACCGGTTTTCCGGACTCTACGTCGGCCTGGATGCCGTTCATGCGGTCGGCCATGCCCGAATTTTTGTACTTGGCTCCGGAGTAGTCGATGCCGCCGCTGACGCCGATGTAGAAGCGGCCCACGAGCGAGGTGCAGTAGGAGATGCGGAAGGCGCCCATCGTCGTGGTGAGGTCCTGGGCGTAACCCTCCTTGCCGGCGTTGTAACCCACGCCGTAGAAGGCGCCGGGGAAGTAGACGAATGCGCCCGAGTAGCTCAGCCGCTGTTTGTTGTGGTTGTAGATGTTGTCGCCCGAAAAGCGCAGCAGCACGAATTTCTCGGTCGTGAAGTTGCCGTAAATCGAAATGTTCGACGGTGCGGTGACCGAGTCGGTGCGGTCGAGCCGGTAGAGTCCCGCCAGCAGGAATCCGATGCCGAAGCCTACGTCCGAGGAGTAGTTGGGTCCCGGGGCGATGCTCCAGTCGATCTTCTTTTCGAAGGTGCGGTCCACGTTCGAACGGCTGTAATAGTCGATGATGCGGCGGATCAGCCCCGGACGTTTCACCGGAGCGGCGAGGGCTGAAGTGTCGGCCATCCGGACGTGCCTGGCGTTCGGGTGCGCCTCGGCCTGTCCGATCTGTGAAAGCGTAGTTTCGGTCGATGGGAAATTCTCCTTCGAGGTGTCCTTGTTCTGGGCCGACGCGCGCAGCGCGGCTGTCGTCAGCAAAACGGTGAGGAGAAGGAAACAGGTCTTTTTCATGAATTTGGAGCTCGGAGTCGACAGCAAAGATAACCAATATTTCCGGTTGCGCAAAATGAACAATCCCAACCTCCGGAAGTAGTAACGAAACGGGTAAAAATTCCTACCTTTGCGGCAATTCAAACAATTGCCGCCCATGGAAATCGCCGCACCGCAACTGCTCCGGGAGTCAGCAGCGTCCGCTGATCCCGTTCGGATGACCCGTGACGAGGAGATCGCCGACGCTTCGTTCCGCGCTGCGGACTTCGCATCGCTCGACCGCGAGCACCTTTCGGTGCAGGGATGCCTCTTCACGGGCTGTCTCTTCGCGGGGAGCGTGCTTGCCCGTTCGCAGTTTTCGGACGTGGTTTTCCGCAACTGCGATTTCTCGAACGCCGACTTGCTGGGGTGCAGTCTCCACCGCGTACGGTTCGCCGACTGCAAACTTTCGGGAACGAATTTCGCCGAAACCGCGCTCAACCACCTGCTGTTCGAACGTTGCAAGGGCGAGTTCGCCAATTTCGCCTTTTCGCGGCTGCGCACGGTGCGTTTTGCGGGCTGTCCGATGCATGGCGCCGCTTTCGGGGACTGCCGTTTCGAACGTGTCGAGTTTGCGCAGTGCGACCTGACACAGGCCGAATTCTTCGGCACCCGCCTGCGCGGACTTTCTTTCGCCGATTCGGACATCCGCGGCATTCGCGTTCGCGAGATCGGGTCGTTTGAATTGAAAGGATTGAAAATTAGTCCATTGCAGGCTGTTGAGCTGGCCCGTCTGCTGGGCGTCGAAATCGAAGAATAGAGATTTATTCAAAAAAATTACAAATTTTATAAAAAATCTTAATAAAATATTTGGAAGTTTGGTTTCCGCGCACTACTTTTGTCCTGTCTTAAATGATAAAATATTTTAAGAATTAATTAAAATTATTTAGTATGAAAGCAAGGATTAACGAGTGGTTCCGTACCGCCCTGATCATGTTGGGAGAGAGCATCAAACTGCGCGAGATGTAAAATCTCCCTTTCAGTAGACTTAAAAACTTAAACTTCGATAAACGAACAGCCCGGCTTTTGCAAGCCGGGCTGTTTTGTCGTTGCGGGGATCGTCGGTCTATTTGACGCCGATTTTCTTGAGAATCGCCTTCGGAACGGCGTTTTTGTTGACCAGCACGGTCATCGTCTTGTAGGCGACGAACGGGCGCGAGAAATACCAGTAGCCGTCGTAGGGACCTGTCGTGTTCCACGAGTTCTTGACCTTGTAGTAGGGCGTTCCGTTCTGGTCGGTGGCCGTGCCCACGATCTGCATGCCGTGGTCGTCGGTGGTCTCGTAGTTGTCGTAGCCCTTCTGGCGAAGCTCCTGCGTGACGGTGCGCTCCCTGCCGGGTTTGTCGAACTTGTAGAGCGCCTCGTCCTTCTCCTTCTGGGTGAGTTTGCCCCACTTCTCGGCTTCGGTTCCCTGCATGCCTTCGAGGTCGGCTTCAGGGACGATGCCCAGACCTTTGGTGCGGCTGAACCCCTTCTCGCTCACGTCGGTTCCCCAGGAGATCGTGTAACCCTTCTCCAGCGAGTTGTCGATGATCTGCATGAACTCGTCCAGGGGCACGTTCCATACCTTGTCCCAGTTCCAGTTGTCGGGGACCTCCATGGCGAACTCCGTGTAGAAGGGGTGGTGGGTGAACGAGGTGAATTCGATGTAGTCGCCGAGGTCGATCGGCAGCGACGCGGCGAACGACGCCGGGGTGTACTCCCTGCCCCGGTAGGTGAACTTCCCGGGCATCGGGCCGAAATAAGCGTCGAGGATGCCGTTCAGCCCGGCCTGCCAGGCCGTCGTGAGGCGGCTGTCGCTGCGCTTCCCGCCGGCCTTGATCACCGCGTCGGCGTAGGCCTTGATCACGGCGTCGATCTCATCGAAATTGGGTTTGTCGTAGCCGTAGTTCAGTCCCGGATAGACCTCCTCGGGGACGATGCCGTACGCCTCGATGCCGTGCAGCACGTCGTGGGCCTGTCCGCCGACGGCGAGGTTCAGCGAGCCGTGCAGGCGGACGTATTTCACGGCCTTTTCGAAGTAGATGTTGCGCACGATCCACATCTCCGAAAGGTCCAGTTCGGGACCTCCGGCGCGGAGGATTTCGCTTTCGAGGAACGAGAGGGTCGAGTAACACCAGCAGGTTCCGCTGCGGCTCTGGTCCTTGACCGGGGTGACGGGCAGGATTTTGACGTCGGTGAAACGGTAGCCTTCCGGGGCGGCCGTGTCGGGCGTTTGTGCCGCGGCTCCGAGTGCGTAGCAGAGCGCAAGTGCGGCGAGAATCGGTTTTTTCATCAATCGTTCGGTTTTCGGTGTTTGCTTTCTTGCGGGTCGTTTCGCAGTCCCGGTACGGTTTTCCGTTTCGCGGCCAGACCCTTCCCCTCTTGTCTGGGGCGGTTACTTTTTCGATCCTGCGACGATCTTCAGACAGTCGTCGAGGGTGAGTTCCTCGGGCTTCGCTCCCTTCGGCAGGCGGTAGTTTTTGCCCTTGTAGGCGATGTAGGGTCCGTAGCGGCCGTTCTTGACGAGCATGTCGGCATCTTCGGGGAAACTCTTCAGCGGCGTGTTGGCCGCGGCCGCGGCCGCCTGGTGTGCGCGGACGATCTCAACGGCGCGGTCGTAGCCGATCGTGTAGGGGTCGTCGGTCTTTGCCAGCGACGCGAACGACTTTCCGTAGCGCACGTAGGGTCCGTACTTGCCGATGCCGACCATCAGCTCCACGCCTTTTCCATAGCACAGACAAGGTTTTAAACACCCTTGCGCCGTCATGCGTATCCGGTTACAATACTGACAGAATTTTCCATGAAGTGCACTGATAAATCCTACACTTCCCTGACCTCCCGGAAGCTTCACATAAACTGCCGGTCCATTTCCATGAATCTGTCGATCTTCCTGAATATCAGGATATTGTTTCTTTAACTCTTCCAAAATGTCTTCATTGTAAATCGTCTCAAACTTTTTTCCAAGCCCAATCGGCATCATCTCAATAAAACGTACATCCAGTTTTTTCTCCAGCGTCAATCTTGCAAGTGCTAGAAATTCATCCTCATTCATGCCTTTTTGAAGTACACTGTTGATTTTCACCGGGATTCCGGCATCTACTGCCTGATCCACACTTTCCAGCACCCTGAAAAGTTCGTCCCGTCCGGTAATTACCTGATAACGTTCCCGGTCCAGTGTATCCAGACTAATATTCACCGCATCCAGCCCATTTTTCAATAGTTCTGGCAAATACTTTGACAGCAGGACACCATTCGTAGTCATTGTTACCTGCTCTACTCCCGGAATCTTCTTAATCTTTCCAATCAATTCCGGACTCCCCAAGATCGG
>OLWA01002741.1_pt1 | contig 14929 bp, 15 predicted proteins | sample 1673251 | NCBI WGS metagenome assembly OLWA01 (sample SAMEA3178937, study PRJEB25190) | human gut metagenome | biome: human gut; feature: human-associated habitat; material: faeces | place: Austria | collected 2013
TCGAATGGGGTTCGCAGATCCGTTCGTACGTCTTCGACGACCGCCGCGTGAAGGACCACCGCACGGGCGTGCAGACTTCGAACGTCGAGGCGGTGATGGATGGCGATCTGGATGCCTTCATCAAGGCCTATCTCATGGAGTTCGGAGCCAATGCGTAGAGGGCTTCTTCAACGGGTCGGGGGATGGATCCTCCTGTTGGCCGGACTGTTTGCGGGGGGCATGACGGATGCGGCAGAAGGGGCGATTGTGTCGGGCAGTACGGACGTTTCGGCCGGGACCGGGAGTGTTCGGGCCGCATCGACGGCGCAGAATCCGGCCGCGGAATCCGGTGTGCGGGTCGGCATGACCGATACGGCCGCCTACTTCCCGCTGTTGCGCGGACGCCGCGTGGCCGTGCTGGCCAACCAGACCTCGGTGGCCCGGATGCCGGGGGTTGTCGGCACGACGGGGCGCCCGGTGACCGCCGATGAGGCCGGACGGGTCCATCTGGTCGATCTGCTCCACGAGTGCGGATTCGACGTTGAGGCCATCTTCTCTCCGGAACACGGATTCCGCGGTACGGCCGATGCCGGCGAGAAGGTCTTCAGCTCGACCGACCCCCGCACGGGGATCCCGATCCGCTCGCTCTACGACGGACGGACGCTGCGTCCCTCGGACGAGGCGATGCGCTCGTTCGACGTCCTGGTGGTTGACATGCAGGATGTCGGGCTGCGTTTCTATACCTATTATATCTCGATGCTGCGGATGATGGATGCCTCGGCCGAATTCGGCCGAAAGGTCATCGTCCTCGACCGTCCGAACCCCAACGGCGACAAGGTCGAGGGCCCGCTGCTCGACATGCGTTACAAATCGGGGGTCGGGGCACTGCCGATCCCGGTGCTGCACGGGCTGACGATGGGCGAGATTGCCCGTATGGCCGTGGGCGAGGGGTGGGCCCGCAGGTGCGACCTGCGGATCGTCCCCTGCCGCAACTACACCCATGCTACCGAATACCGGCTTCCCGTGGCGCCGTCGCCCAATCTGCCGACCCAGCGGTCGGTTTACCTTTATGCCGCGCTGTGTCCCTTCGAGGGGACGGTCGTGAGCGTCGGGCGCGGAACCGACCGCCCGTTCGAAATCTACGGCCATCCCGATCTGACCGACCGGCGGTTCTCCTTCACGCCGCATCCGACGCCCGGCGCAAAGCATCCGCCGCTGGAGGGGCGCCTGTGCCGGGGCGAGGATCTGAGCCGCATGCCCCTCGAGAAGGCTCGTGCGGTGGGTTTTTCCCTGCAATATGTCATTGATGCCTTCCGCGATCTGGGCCTGGGCGAGGCCTTCTTCACGCCGATGTTCGAGAAACTGGTCGGCGTGGGGTGGGTGCGCGGGATGATTCTCGACGGAGCCTCGGACGAGGAGATCCGTGCCCGCTGGCTGCCCGAGGCTGAAGCGTTCCGTACGCTGCGGGCGAAATACCTGTTATACGAGTAGGTCCGGTTTTTGACGAATGACGGCGGCACACCTTGAATCGCGTGTGCCGCCGTTTTTTCGTCTCTCCCGCATCGGATGGCGGATCAATCCACCTCCTGCACCCGGTCGGCTTCGGTGATGGGGTGCAGTACGCGGCAGGGATTGCCGGCCGCCACGACCTGCGGCGGAATGTCGTGCGTCACGACGCTCCCGGCTCCGATCACCGCCCCCTGACCGATCGTCACCCCGGGAAGCAGCGTCGCATGGCCGCCGATCCAGACGTTGTCGTGGATCGTGACCGGGAGCGACTGCATGATTCCGGCATTGCGCTGATCGGTGAGCAGGGCGTGGCGCACGGTGTAGATCCCCACGTCGGGGCCGATGAAGACGTGGTTGCCGATTGTGACGGGTGCCTCGTCGAGGATCGTGAGGTTGAAGTTCCCCACGAAATGGTCGCCCACGGAGATCTGCTCCCCGAAGTCGCAGTGAAACGGGCTGTGGAGCGTGATCTCCTTTCCGACGTGTCCGAGGAGCTGCCGGATGATCGCCTCGCGCTCCTCGCGGCGGGAGGGTGGCAGCTGGTTCAGCCGGAAGCACAACTCCTCGGCCCGGTGCAGCGCTTCGCCGATGCGGGGTGTCACGGCGTGAAGCCACCGCCCCGCGCGCATCATTTCGTAATCGTCCATTTCGATGCCGTCGCTTGAAAAGAATACGCCCCGGAACGTGCGGTCCCGGGGCGTATCTTGCGTTTTATCCCAGCGGAATTACTCCGAAACGATCGCCTCGCTCGGGCAAACGCCTGCGCAGGTACCGCAGTCGATGCACTTGTCGGGATCGATGACATAGATGTCGCCGGCCGAGATAGCCTCTACCGGGCATTCGCCGATGCAGGTTCCGCATGCTACGCAGGAATCAGTGATTTTGTAAGCCATTTTTTTGCGTGTTTATGGTTAATGTGTGTAGTGCAAATATAGAAACTTATTTGATAATATCAAACTATTTGATCATATCAAAACCGGTGTAGGGAACCAGCACTTCCGGGATGCGGATGCCTTCGGGAGTCTGGAAATCCTCGAGCAGTGCGGCGACGATACGTGGCAGGGCGAGCGACGAACCGTTGAGCGTATGGGCCAGATGGATCTTCTTGTCGGCGTCGCGGTAGCGCAGTTTCAGACGGTTGGCCTGGAACGACTCGAAGTTCGAGACCGAGGAGACCTCCAGCCAGCGTTTCTGGGCCTCGGAGTAGACCTCGAAGTCGTACGTTAGGGCCGAGGTGAAGGACATGTCGCCGCCGCAGAGCCGCAGGATGCGGTACGGCAGGCCGAGCGACTTGACCAGCGTCTCGACGTGGGCCACCATGCCGTCCAGCGCCTCATACGAGACGTCGGGCAGCGACAACTGGACGATCTCCACCTTGTCGAACTGGTGCAGACGGTTCAGACCGCGCACATCCTTGCCGTACGAACCGGCTTCGCGGCGGAAGCAGGGCGTATAGGCGGTCATCTTCACCGGGAAGTCCTTCTCGTCGAGGATCACGTCGCGGTAGATGTTCGTCACGGGGACTTCGGCCGTCGGCACGAGGTAGTAGTTGTCGACCGTGGCGTGGTACATCTGTCCCTCCTTGTCGGGCAGCTGGCCGGTACCGAATCCCGAGGCTTCGTTGACCATCACGGGCGGCTCGACCTCCAGATACCCGGCGCGGGTGTTGCAGTCGAGGAAGTAGTTGATCAGCGCGCGCTGCAGGCGGGCACCCTTGCCCTTGTAGACGGGGAAACCGGCTCCGGTGAGCTTGACGCCCAGGTCGAAGTCGATGATGTCGTATTTCTTGGCCAGCTCCCAGTGGGGCAGCGGGTTTTCGGGCAGTTGGGTGTAGCTCTCGACGAGCTTCACGACCAGATTGTCGGCTGCCGTCTTGCCTTCGGGGACGATGTCGGCCGGGAAGTTCGGCAGCGAGACCAGAGCGGCCTGCAGCTCCTGCTGCACGTCGTTCGATTCGGCCTGCAGACGGGCCGATTTCTCCTTGAGGTCCGTGACGAAGTGTTTGCGCTCTTCGGCCTCTTCGCGGAGGCCCTGGCCCATCAGGGCACCGATCTCCTTGGCGGCCTTGTTCTGGACGGCGAGCGTGTTGTCGAGTTCCTGCTGGATGGCCTTGCGGCGGTCGTCGAGCGTAAGGATCTTGTCGATGACGGGGGCGGCGTCGACGCCTTTCTTGGCGAGTTTGCGGACGGCGGCATCCCGGTCATCCCGGATTTGCTTGATCGTAAGCATGATATCTGTCGTTTTGTGTGTTTTCGCGTTACGAAGGGCAAAATTACAAAACAATTCCCAAATTTATCTTATTTTTGTACAAAATTCCATCGCTTTGAAAACCGTTGAACTGTTGGCTCCGGCCAGGGATTATGCGTCGGCCGTCGTGGCCGTCGATGCCGGGGCCGATGCCGTCTATATCGGAGGGGCCCGTTTCGGGGCTCGTCAGGCAGCCGGAAACTCCGCCGCGGAGATCGCCCGCGTGGTCGAGTATGCCCATCGCTACGGCGTGCGGGTCCATGCCACGCTCAACACGCTGCTCTGGGACGACGAGCTTCGCGAGGCCGAACGCACGGCCCGCGAACTGATCGACGCCGGGGTCGATGCCCTCATCGTGCAGGACATGGCTCTGCGGCGGATGGATCTGCCGGTCGAGCTGCACGCCTCGACCCAGGTCTCGAACCGCACGCCCGAAGAGGCGCGTTTCCTGGCCGGGGCGGGCTTTGCGCGGGTGATTCTCGAGCGGGCGCTGTCGCTCGACGAGATCCGCGCCATCTGTGCCGCGACGCCGGCCGAAATCGAGGTTTTCGTGCATGGCGCGATCTGCGTCGGCTACAGCGGACGCTGTTTCCTGTCGCGGGCGATGTCCGGTCGCAGCGGCAACCGCGGCGCCTGCAGCCAGCCCTGCCGCCTCACGTGGGATCTGGTCGACGGCGGCGGACGGCGGCTCATTGCGGGCAAACACCTCCTTTCGGTGCGCGACATGAACCTTTCGCACCGCCTCGGCGAGCTGGTCGATGCCGGCGTCGCGTCGTTCAAGATCGAGGGGCGCCTGAAGGATACCGGCTACATCCGCAACGTGGTGGCGTGGTACCGCCGGGCTCTGGACGAGGTGTTGGCCGCGCGTCCGGCGTTGCGGCGTTCGTCGGTGGGCGAGAGCGTGCCGGATTTCACGCCCGATCCGGCGAAGAGCTTTACGCGCGGCGAGTCGGAGTACTTCTTCGACGGCAAACGTCCGGGCGTGGCGTCGTTCGATACGCCGAAGGCCGTCGGCGAACGGATCGGCCGTGTGGCGAAGGTGGCGGGCGGCAGTTTCTGGCTGGACGGCGATTCCGACCTGTCGGCCGGTGACGGCCTCTGCTTCGTCTCCGCGCGCGGGGCACTGGGAACGAACGTCAATACGGTCGACGGGCGTCGCATCACCCCCAACCGCATCGAGGGAATCACCCCCGGTGCGGAGGTCTTCCGCAATTACGACCGGCGCTTCTCGCTGGCCCTCGAACGCAGCCGTATGCGGCGGGTCATTCCGGTCCGGGTCCGCGTCGAGGCTTCCGGAACGGGCGTTGCGATGACCTGCACCGACTGCGAGGGGTTCGAGGCTGCGTCCCGGCGCGACATCCGTCTCGAGCGGGCCAAGAATCCCGAGGCCAATGCCGAGACGCTGCGCACGCAGGCCCGCAAGTCGGGCGATACGATCTTCGCGGTGCGTGAGGTCGAGGTGCTGGGCGGAGAGTGGTTCGTGCCGGCCTCGCTGGCGGCCGAAGTGCGGCGCGAGGCGTTGGACGGGCTGTTGCGACGGCGTTCCGAACGGCCGTTCACGCACCGGATTCTGACGGAAAATCCCGAGGCGCGCTATCCGTCGGAGCGTATCTTGGCCGACGGAAACGTCACCAATCATCTGGCCGAGGCCTTCTATCGCGACCACGGCGTGCGCGAAATCGAACGGCCGCTGGAGCTGGCCCCTTCGTTCGAGGGACGCACGGTGATGCGCTCGGCCTACTGCATCCGCCGCGAGATCGGCGAGTGCCTGCGCGAGGGTTCGCGCCTGCGCGGCGACCTCTATCTGGAACATGGCACGGACCGCTTCCGGCTGGATTTCGACTGTGCGGCGTGCGAAATGGCGCTGGTGGCCTGCCCGCCGCGCCGGAAAAACAAGGCCTAATACCGACAAGATACCATGCAGCAGCAACTGACCCCCGATTTCCCCGACTACGAACTGCTCGATACGGGCAATTTCGAAAAGCTCGAACGCTTTGGCCGCTACGTGACGCGGCGTCCCGAACCGCAGGCCATCTGGCGCCGGACGCTCCCCGAGGAGGAGTGGCGGCGGGCCGATGCCTCGTTCCTGCGCGACGTGCGCAACGACGAACGCGGCGAGTGGCGTCTGGTGCCGAAGATGCCCGACCGCTGGACGGTCGTCTATGCCTACCGCGGCATGCAGTTGCGCATGCGGCTGGCACTGACGTCGTTCAAGCACGTCGGAATCTTCCCCGAACAGGCTGCCAATTGGAATTTCATCTATGACAACGTGCTGCAGCTGCGGGCCGAGGCCGTCGACACCTCTTCGAACGGGGGCGCCGCCCGTCCGGACGGCGGAACGACTTCAGTTGCTGCACCCCGCGTGCTGAATCTCTTCGCCTACACGGGCGGTGCGACGCTTGCGGCCCGGGCCGCCGGTGCCGAGGTGACACATGTCGATTCGGTCAAGCCCGTGGTGACGTGGGCCCGCGAGAACATGGAACTGAGCGGTCTGGACGGCGTGCGCTGGATCGTCGAGGATGCGCTGAAGTTCGTGCGCCGCGAGGTGCGCCGCGGCAACCACTATGCCGGAATCATCCTCGATCCGCCGGCCTACGGTCGCGGTGCCAACGGCGAAAAGTGGGTCCTCGAGGAGAACATCGGCGAGATGCTCGACTGTTGCGCCCGGCTGCTCGAACCGCACGGCGCGTTTCTCGTGCTGAATCTCTATTCGATGGGTTTGTCGTCGACGCTGGCCCGTACGGCCGTGCGACAGGCTTTCGGTGCTCCGGCCGAGGAGCAGTGGGGCGAGCTGTGCTTCACGGACCGTGCCGGCAAGGAGCTGCCCCTGGGAACCTATTACCGTTTCAGACGCTGACTTGTTTCGGACGCTGAACCGGACCGTGGAACGGAGCCTTTCGGGGACATCGCCGGGTCGGGACCGGTTTCGGACCGACCACGCGATGTCGTGCGAGAGGATCCGCAATCGATTGAATGATCTTGAAATTAGGATGATATGAGTTTTCTTGCTGTGCTATTTGGCCTGTTGAGCGGTTCGCTGCTCTCGGTACTGGTGGGAATCATCGGCAGCCGGCGCCGCATCGGCTTCGGATGGGCCTTTCTGTTGAGCCTGATCTTCACTCCGCTCGTGGGGCTGATCATCACGCTGCTGACCGATCCGCTGCCAGGCGACGTGCAACGCTGGGGCTGTATCGGCACCACGGTGGCTGTACTCGGCATCCTCTGTCTGATTGTCTTTCTGATGCTGCTCCTGACCGGTGGCGCCATGCTGATGGCCGCCCTGTAGAGGTTGTTGCACCGCATCTTGTCCTGTGTCAAATGAACCGCCCAATCCGGAAATCGCTGCCCCTGCATCGGGCCGTGCGGATGACCGAATCCGGCATCTTCCTGAAAAGAATCGGACCCGGAATCGTCGTTCAGCCGATCCGTTACGCCCATCGCGACGACTATTACCTTTTCGGATTCGTCGAGGAGGGCAGCTGTCGTATCGGGCTTGATTTTGAGGAGTATGACCTTCATGCGGGGGAGATGTTCTGCGTCCGGCCCGGGCAGGTCCACCGCTTGGTCGATGAACAGACGGTGCGGGGTGCGGTACTTTTTGTCGATGCCGCATGCATCGATGCCGGAGACAGACGCGTGCTCACCGAATTCGCCTTCCAACCCCATCCAATGCCTCTTGAACCGTCGTTGAGGCATGAGCTCGGGGAGCTGTTTGCCATGATCGACCGTCGTGTCGGGGCACGGCAAACTACCGATGCGGAGGAGACCGGACGGTTGATCCGGCTGCTGGCCGGTGCGGCCGTGGGAATGATTGCCGGAGCCGTGCGGCAGAGCCTCCGGGGCCGTTCGGCGACGGGTCGTCAGGTCGATCTGGCCCTCGCGTTCCGCGAATTGCTCGACCGCTCCCCGCTTCTCGAAGGCGGTCCGGCCCGCTATGCCGCAGAGTTGCATGTCTCGACGGGTTATCTTAACGAGGCGGTGCGGGCCGTGGCGGGTACGAGTGTCGGCCGTTGCATCCACGAGGAGCTGATGCTGAGAGCCCGGCGTCTCCTGATCCATACGTCGATGAACGTCCGTGAGATCGCCTTCGAACTGGGTTTCGGCGACGCGGCCTACTTCACGCGCCTCTTCACGAAGGTGGTCGGAATCAGCCCCTCCTCCTTCCGCCGCCAATACCTCGGATAGTCCAACAATCGCCCGGGTTTGTCCATTGTCCCGAAGTCGGAAAGTCGGTTACTTTGCATCGACAAAAATCGAAGTGAAAAATGGACAAACGCAAATTCAATCTTTGGATCGACCGGGCGCTGGTTCCGGTCTTCGTCGGGGTGATCTGGACGGGGCTCGAACTGCATGCCGCCGGACACGTCGCTGATCCCCTTTTCGGGCATCGCTGGTCCGTGTCGCATACGGTCGTCTCGCTCTTGTTCCTGCTTCTGGCGGGAATCCATGTCTATGGACATTGGGGCTGGTATCGTGCGCTGACGACCGTGGGCTGCAAGGATCGGCACCGCCGGATGGTGCTGTTGTTCAGCCTTGTTTTTCTGCTTGCGGCGGTTACGGGTCTCCTCCTGTTGCTGTGCGGTGCCGGGCGTGCCCTTTATCTGGGCAAGTTCCATTACCTTCTGGGTCTGATCTTCGGCATAATGGGGCTGCTGCACCTCCTCAAACGGCTGCGCATTCTTTTCGGTATCGCGAAACCGGGAGCCGCGAAGAACCGCTGACATCCGGCATGCGCAGACAGCCGTCGGGACGGGTGCATAGGTGAAAACCTATGCACCTGCTGTTTGTATGGCTTTCCTGGCAGGAACTAAAGTCCGAAGACGTGGTAGATCAGGATGCCCGCCGCGGCCGAGAGGACGATCAGCAGGATCGGGTTCACCTTGCGCCACGAGCCGATGAAGACCCCGCCGAAGAGCACCCAGCTCCAGGCGTCGATGAAGTTCTGTTCGTCGGGTTCCGAACTGTGGGGGAAGATCAGCAGCAGCGCCGCGGCGGCGATCATGCCGATCACCACGGGACGCATGCCCCGCATGGCCCCCTCGACCAGCCGGTTGTCCTTCAGCCGCAGGAAGAACCGTGCCACGAGGATCATCAGCGTGAGCGACGGCAGGCAGACGGCCAGCGTCGCAATGGCCGATCCCAGAATGCCGCACCACGCGTAGCCGGTCTCCAGACCGACGGTGTAGCCCACGTAGGTGGCCGAGTTGATGGCAATCGGGCCGGGGGTGATCTGCGAGATGGCGACGATGTCGGCAAACTGCGCGTTGGTGAGCCACTGGTGCTGCACGACCACCTCGTTCTGGATGAGCGACAGCATGGCGTATCCGCCGCCGAATCCGAAGAATCCGATCTTGAGATACGAAACGAAGAGTTGCCAGAGAAGAATCATGTCGGGATGAGGGTTATGGCAGGGTGATGTCGGTGATTTCCAGCTGCCCGTTCCGCATGGTGGCACGAACGGGAATAACGACGCACCGGTTTTCGTACGTGGCCAGATAGGCGATGGCATACCATTCGCCCTCGACGTGTTCGACCCGGATCGTCGGCAGCGACCGCTTGTTGAAATCCTGGGCCCGGATGAGCGGATCCCCGTCCGTTTCGGCGGCGGCCTTTTCCACCTTCCGGCGGGTGGCCTTGTCCAGGGGCAGGGCGGGCTTCTCCGGATGCTCGTTGTAGCTGGCCGCTACCCAGCCGGCGTATGCCCGGTAGAAGCGCTCCAGCGCTTGCCGGACCTCCTCCGTGGAGGTGCCGGAGCCGGCCGTGGGCTTTTGGGTGGAGGCGGCAGCGGTGTACCGGGCCGTCGAGGGCCCGGCTATCAGCAACGCAAGGAGCAGAATCCCCAGAGACAGACTGTATTTCATGTTTTTTGTCGGATTCATGCTTCAGGATTCTTTTTGTGTCGGGCGATCCGCGGGGCGACGGCCAGCTCCCAGGCGATGCCGGCAGCGGCGCCGGCCACCAGCACCCAGATCGGCGACCAGCCCAGCCCCCAGACGGCCAGTGCCGCGGCGGCGATGACGAAGAACATCGACCAGTGCATGCCGCGCGCCAGCGAGATCACCGGCCCGATGATCAGCGCCACGACGGCTGGGCGCATCCCCTTGAAGGCGGCGTCGACCACCGGATTGTGGCGGATGCCGGCGAAGAAGAGGGCGATGATGAGGATGATGACGAACGACGGCACGACGACGCCCAGCAGCGCTGCGGCGGCTCCCCGCAGTCCGCGGATCTTGTATCCGACGAAGACCGACGTGTTGAGCGAAATGGGGCCCGGAACCGACTGGGCCAGGGTCAGCAGGTCGAGGAATTCCCGCTGTTCGATCCAGTGGCGGTTGTCGATCACCTCGCGTTCGATCAGGGGGATCATGGCGTAGCCGCCGCCGAAGGTGAAGAGGCCGATCTTGAAGAACGACAGAAAGATCGTATGCAGACGTTCCATCATGAATCAGATGCGTTTTTTGTGGCCCAGCAGCGTCCGCAGGCCGTCGATATAGATCATTGGGTGGGTCGGAGCTCCGGGGAGCCAGAGGTCGGGCCTGTGCGAATCGAGGAAACTGCGGTCCAGGGCGCGGCTCTCGGCAAAGAGTCCTCCGGAGCAGGCCTCCGTGCCGCACATGACGAGGATTTTCGGCTCGGCGACTGCGTCGTAGCAGATTTCGAGAGCCTCGGCCATGTTGGCCGTGATCGGGCCCGAGACGACCACCCCGTCGGCATGGCGAGGCGAGGCGGTGAAGCCGATGCCGAAGCGCCCGAGGTCGAAGTTGACGTTTCCCGTGGCGTTGAGTTCCATTTCGACCGAGGCGTCGCCTCCGGCCGAGACTTCGCGCAGTTGGAGCGCGCGGCCGAAGCAGCGGCGGATTTCGGGCCGTACCTGTTCGGGATCGAACGCCACGCGGGTGTCGCCGGCGTGGAGAACGAGCCCTTCGCGGGTAGGCGAACCGATGCGGTAGTCGTTCGTGAAGCGCACGTTGCGCGGCGCCACCCGTGCGCACGCTCCGCAGAAGAGGCAGCGGCCCAGATCGAGCGTCAGCGGATCGGCCGTGAAGGCGCCCGTCGGGCAGATGGCCTGGGCGTGTTCGGCTTCGGTGGTATCTTCGGTGAAGGTCAGTTCGGGGCGTCCCCGGAACTCCTCGGTCAGTCGGACGGCATCGAGATCCTCGATGGCCTGACGGCCGTGGCTGCGCAGAACCCGTATTTTCGGTAGAATCATGGTCGCAATCTTTATGCCCGCAAAAATACGGAAATCCCCCGGATCCTACAAGCGCTTTTCGGGGTTTTGCACGAAAACGCGGACCGAAGTTCCGTATCGGGAACTCCGGTCCGCGGGAGAAAGGGAAATGAATGATGGGGGAATCTTTGGAAGAGGTGGGTGAAAGCGGGCGGGCTGCCTCCTTTCGTGCGGATTATCGACCGGCGGGGTCGGTGAAGGCCTCGGCCGGGAGCCAGTCGGAGCCGTTCTCCGGAGCCGCTTCCCGGGCGAAAATCGTTGCTGCGGTATATTCGGCGGCCTCCTCGTCGGAGAGCTGACGGCCTCCGTTGGCCCGTTGAGCGAGACGGTCGGCCGCCGCACCTTCGCCCGTACACCGGTATTCGGCGAAGAGGGCCGGCGAAGCCGACATCGTGGTCCAGCCTTCGGCCCGCAGGGCTGCCGGCTCCTCGCAGCGCACGAAGACCGCACGCGGCGCATTCTGCCACGGACGTCCCAGGTGGAAGTACGAGAATTTCGACCCGTTGAAGTCCACCTCGCCCGTTGCCGGACAGGTGATCGTGCAGTCGAGGCAGACGATGCCGAAGCGGTGATCCTTCGGGGTCGAGGGGGCGGTCAGCACGCTGTTGTTGCGGTTGACGTGGAGCGTGCAGCGGTCCAGCAGGATCGTCGACGAGCCGAAGATGAAGTCGACGTTGCCCTCGACGTAGCAGTCGCGCAGATAGACGCGTCCCGTGCCGCGGCCGAAGAGGGTGTCCTGATAGCCCGTGATGCGGCAGTTGTAGAAGGCCGCGCGGTCGCTCTCGACCCGTACCGCGACGGCCTGCGTGTTGTTGCCGTCGGCGGAGATGTTCTCCTGGCTGTTGGCGTAGCTGTTGGCGATGGTGACGCCGCAGGCCGTGAAGTCGTCGGCATCGATCAGCAGCGTCTGGCTCTGCCATGTGCCGAGCGTGCCGCCCTGGCCGTCGTCGTGGCCCGCATAGTCGTCGTAGGTGACGATGCAGGTGGCGGCATCGTCGCCGATGAGCGTGACGTGGGGGTGTTTCGACGTCAGCGAGACCTTTTCATAATAGGTTCCCGGGCGCAGGCGGACGATGTGGGGTTTGCCGTCGACGGGCAGGGCGTCGAAGGCCTCCTGGAGCGACGTGTAGTCGCCCGAACCGTCCCGGGCAACGGTGACGGTATGGATCTGCTCCTGCGACGAGCCGTCTCCGTGGTCGGGATTCGGCGTTTCGGAGTCCGATCCGCAGGCCGTCGTTCCGGTCAGGGCGAACAGTGCCGCGCCGAGGACAAGCATCTGTTGAGGCAGTTTCATGATTCGCGGTTTTCGTTTCGGTTTTACGACGGCAAAGTTCGTCGTTTTTGTGTTTCGGGGCGGGGATTTTTTTGCGGGAAACAGGGATTTTTTGTCGTTCCGGCCCTTCGCAGGCCTCTGTCAACCCCTTGCCGCACCCTCCGGGACCCTGTTGCGGAGCCGACGAACAAAAAGCCCCCGCCGTTTCGGGCGGAGGCTTTTGCGTCGTGGCCGACGGCTTTTCAGAGGTCGTGGCCGCAGTACGAAAGGTTGAAGCTCTTGTTGCAGATCGGGAAGTCGGAGATCCCCTCGCCGCGCACGGCCAGCGCCAGCGCCAGCCAGTTGTGCAGGCTCGGATCCTTGATGCGACACGCCTCGATGCGTCCGTCGGCATCGGTCACCACCACGTGGCACGTCTCGCCGCGCCACCCCTCGACCAGGCCGAACGAGAGCGACGACGGTGTGAGCGAGGCCGTGTAGTCGGGCTCGTCGCACGGATTCTCCACCGCGCCGTATTTCCGTTCGTAGATCTCCAACAGATGGTCGATGTAGCGGGCCGACTGCAGCACCTCGCGGCAGCGCACCTCGAGGCGGGCCATCACGTCGCCCGCCTGTTCGACGACCGGCGTGTGGTGCAGACACTTGCCGTACGAGCCCCAGGGATGTGTCGTGCGGATGTCGCGCGCCAGTCCGCTGGCGCGGGCCGCCTGACCGACGCCCCCGATCCGCCGCATCTCCTCGCGCGGCACCACGCCGCACTGTTCGAAGCGGGCCAGCAGCGAGGGTGACGATTCGATATCGCGACGCACCTCGTCGTAACGCCGGGCGATCCGGGCGACGTTCGTGCGGATCATCTCCGACTTGGCCGGCGTCAGCGGATGGTCCGTGCCGTGGGGGCGGATCAGCCCCTTGCCGAAGCGGTTGCCGCACCATGCCTGCGTGGTGTTGATCGTCATCGTGCGCAGCGCCTCGCAGGCTACCTGCCCCAGTTGGTAGCCCGTGTCCATCGACAGGGCGCCCGTATCGGCGATCTGCATGGCCATGCGTTCCAGTTCGAGGGCTACGGCCCGTTCACGGTCGAGCTGTGCGGGGCGTTCGCGGTCGGTGAGCTTCTCGATCGCCTCGGCAAAGGCCGTGGCGTGGGCTACGGCGCTGTCGCCCGCGACGGTTTCGGCCAGACAGATCTGCCGCAGCCGGTTGTCCGTCGTCTGGAAGGCCGCCTCCACCCCGCGGTGCTGATAGCCCAGGGCGATCTCGAGATGGAGCACCTGCTCGCCGTTGCAGATGAAGCGGAAGGCTCCCGGCTCGATGATCCCGGCGTGGATCGGTCCCACGTTGACCTCGTGCAGCGTACGTCCGGCCATCGTGTAGAAGGGGTAGTTCTCGATCGTGCTCTGACGGTCGTAGCGGTCGAAGGGGAAGCGCAGCGGCTTGGGCCAGGGCTGTCCGTCGAAGCGGATGCCGTAGCGTTCGGTGATGTCGCGCTCGAAGGGGTGCATCTGCGGATGCAGGGCCGTGAGCGACGGCAGGGCCGTGTCGTCGTAGTAGCCCGTGGCGTGGGAGGTGACCAGCACGCGCCCTTCGGCGTCGTCCAGCACCAGGGCGTAGAAGCGCATGCGGTCGTCGGACGGCAGGGCGAAATAGTGGCCCACGTGGTAGCGTTCGTCCGCCAGCCACGTGCGCATCAGTTCGTAGAACGAGGCGTAGGAGATTTCGGGGATCTCCTCCAGGCGCACGGCGCCCGCTGTATTGTCGGTTACGAGATAGTTCATGACAAGGCGATTTGATCGATCAGTTCACGCAGCAGCTCCGGCTGCCAGAGCCCAAGCACCATGGCCACGACCAGCAGCGAGAGGGCCGACCACGACAGTGCCCGGTCGACCTTCGAGGGGTGGAGTTCGTCCTGGTTGGGCTGGTAGCAGAGGCGGATCATGCGCGAGCAGAACGAGTAGATGACGATGCAGAGCAGGAGCAGCATCCCGGCGACGAGCCACCAGCGTCCGCCGGCGATCGTTTCGCGCAGGATCATCAGCTCCGAGAGGAAGAGCGGCGAGGGCGGGAAGGCCACCAGAACGACCATGCCCGCGAGCAGGCCGACGGCTCCGACGCGGTTGATGTGGATGTAGTCGCCGATGCGGTTGATGCGGTAGCCGTTGTAGACCTGTCGCACGACGGCCATCTGTAGGAAGAGGCTGCTCTTGATGAAGGTGTGGCAGACGACGTGGAACACGGCGGCCCAGGCTCCGAGGCCGCCCACTCCCAGACCGATGGCGGCGATGCCCATGTTCTCGACGGTCGAGTAGGAGAGGAAGCGCTTGTAGTTGTTCGTGCGGCGCAGGAACAGCGCGCCGATGACGAGCGACAGCACCCCGACGATCAGCAGCACCGAGCGCACCCAGGCGAAAATCTCCGTCGGGGCCAGCATCCGGTAGACGCGGAAGATGGCCAGGAAGCCGGCGTTGACCAGTCCGGTGGAGATCAGTGCCGAGGCGGGCGACGGAGCCGCGAAGTTGGCGTCGATGCCTACCGTATGCAGCGGGAAGAGCTCCACCTTGCAGCTGTAGCCGCAGAGGATCAGCAGGAAGGCGATCTTCAGATAGAGGGCGTTGCCGCGCGGGGCGGCTTCGGCCACGGCCAGGTAGTCGAGCGACTCGCAGTCGGTGGCGGCGGCCAGCAGCAGGATGCCCAGGTAG
>OLWA01002747.1_pt1 | contig 14907 bp, 15 predicted proteins | sample 1673251 | NCBI WGS metagenome assembly OLWA01 (sample SAMEA3178937, study PRJEB25190) | human gut metagenome | biome: human gut; feature: human-associated habitat; material: faeces | place: Austria | collected 2013
TATTTACCAGTTTCAAAATATCCTTTTCGCTGCGGAGATAGGCAAAGGGATTGTAGCGCATGGATTTCTTGAAGTTAATCGTGTTCAGCACCTTTATCCTGTACCCGCCACGCTGCAAGAGCTTTCCACACTCCACAAGCACCGTCCCTTTCGGGTCGGTCACAACATAGCTACTGTGCATTTGCATGAGGTTGGGTTTGACGAAAAAGCGGGTCTTGCCGCTGCCGCTTCCTCCAATCACAAGGATATTTTTGTTTCTTGCATACTTTGGCTGCTTCGGTCGGCTGCTCATCATCAGCCGTTCCGTCTGTGTCAGCAGTACGTTGTTTGCAAATACCGGGTCAATGTAGGGCTTTATATCCTCGGCGTTGCCCCAACGGGCAGAGCCGTATTCCACGCCCTTACGGTATTTCTTTGCGTTCTTGCCTTTGGTGTAGACAATCAGCCGGATAAGGATAGCTCCGGCAATGCCTATCAACATATCCACCGGGGAAAAGCTCGGCAGGGGCGACGCAAAAGCAGAAGTAAAGCCGTTCCCGATACATAAGAGCTTGCCAGAAAGGTCTGCGCCGGGGGCAAGCCGTACCGCCTGTGCTGCTTTGTCAAAGAGATACACAAAGAGGATATAGGGCAGATTTGGGATAATCCATTTTTTCAGATTTTGGTTGTTCATCGTTCACGCCCCCTGTCTTTGTTTTTGACCTGTTCCCGCTGCACGTTCAGTGCTGCCGCCTTTTGCCTAAAATCAGACAGCAGCTTTCGGATAGAAGGCTTTTTGTCCTGTGTCAGCTTCTTTGCGGAAAATTCTTGAAAAGCTGCGGTCAGCACGTCCGCGTCCCGTCCTTTGAAAAACACAAGATAGCGGGGCGGGGTTTCCGTTGTGTCCTTTTTCAGCGCAAAGTCGATATGATACTTTTTCGCGGTGCTTTCAAAGGCTTTGATATTTTCCCCTGTGATTTCAATGTTGGAAACGCCTGCGTTCTGCTTCATAAGCTGCTTTAGCGTCTGCTTGCCGTGGGGTGGGCGGTCTGCCTGCTTTTTCATCTGTGAAAGCAGCTTTTTCATAGCCCGTTGCAGCATTTCAGCGGTCAGCTTCCCGGTCTTGATGTAAAGGGCTACGGTTTTCTCGTTTACCTGTTCCTGCATTTCTTCCTCCTTTCATGGGATAGTCGTTTCGGGCAGTCTGCCGCATTAAATCCTTACCCGCAAGCCGTTCAAGTCCTCGGCGCGGATACCTACCAGATACCAGTTTTCGCCGTACTCGATACGGGTCGGCTTCCATTTGCCGCCCGCAAATACTTCCATGCACTCGCCGCAATGCAGACCGCCGTAGTAGTCGGCAAGGTCAAAGCGAATGTCGTAACGGTCGGTCTGCTCGTCAAAAATCAAAGCTCCTGTTTTCTGTGCCATGTGGTAATCCTCCTTTAGATTTTGCCGCTTGCCATATCATGCGACACAAGTGACGTATAGTAATTGCCGATAGTGGACGGAGCATTGAACAACGCCGCCTTTAGATACTGCTTGATATTGCGGATTTTGGTTGTGTTCTCCCGCATACAGTCAAGGACAAAGCGGATATGTTCGCTGTCAAGTTTCATAAATTTGCTTTTTACAAGCTCTACCGGGTAGTCGTCCCCGGCAACACGGATTGTCTTTCTTCTGGTGCAGACCGTTTCAAGGATAAGGTCAACGATTTCGTCCAACCTGTCCCGGTCAACCATATCCTGTATGAGAATGTCATAGTCGATATTGTCCTTGATAATTTCCTCATACACGCGGTATGCGTCGTTCCTTTCCGTTCGTTTCTTTTCCGGCGGCTCTGCCGCACCCTCACCGTAAGGCAGGGGATTTAGGGAATGGATAGGAATGGAATGGGTACTTGATAAATCCGTATTTGATTTTTCTTTGTTTGGTAAGTTAGTCTTTGATATATCTTTATTTAATTGCGTTGGATTTTCCGATGTCGGATTACCCGGTATCGGATTTTCCAATATCGGTTTCCCCGGTGTTGGATTTTCCAATCCCGGTGAATGGCTTCCGGGTGACTGCGGCTGCTCATAAATGGTGTATTCAATCGCTGTCATTTTTCCTTTCTCGTCGCGTCCCTGCCGCCTTGTGATATATCCGGCTTTTTCAAGCTCCCATACCGCAGTACGGATAGCGTCGATACTTTCCCGGTTGATGTAGGACAGCCCCGCAAGGGTATAGTCCCAATCCTCCGGCAAGGACAGCATTTGTGATAACAGCCCCTTTGCCTTTAGGGTCAGTTCCTTGTTGCGTAGGTGGTGGTTGCTCATTACGGTATATCCCGTATTGCGCTCCACACGAAAAACAGCCATTGTTTCATCACTCCTTTGCTGCGGATTTGTTACGCAGTAGAACGGTGGTTTTGCGGGTGCAGGAATAAATCCTTGTCTGTGCCAGAAACGCACCCGTAAAGCCGCATATAACAAGAGCTTTTATGCCCCTATTGCGTAACAGTAGGTATAAAAAAAGCGGCGTTCCTGTTCTTCCTGTTTCGGAAGTTAGAAACGCCGCCTGTGCGGTACATTATTCTTATGTTGGGAATGTCAAGTGGTCTTATCCGTAGAACTTTGGAAACGTACTATTTACAGTAAAATTTGCGTTGGACTCTGATTTTCAAAAACCAATCTACGCCCATTTCTACGCCCAAATGACATGAAATTGTGTGATTTTATATGGAGCTTTATGTTTGCACGATTTCAAGAAACCTTGTAACCATGCGGTTTTACGGACTTATATAGGAATATATAGATATATGAAAAAAGGCTAATTTATTACGATACCTAATTTCATATCTTCATTTTCTCCTTTATTTTCGAGGAAGAAAGTTGCGGAATGACGGTTCAATCTCGCGATTTTTAGAACTTTCTTCAATTATAAACTTTTTGACGGGTGGTTTACTCACCTTTTACTCACCTTTTTACGCGCTTTTGGCTTCTTCAAATTGACGCACAGCTTGAAACAGGGAGTCATCGGTCACATGGACGTATTTGTCCATTGTAGTCTTGATGCTGGCGTGACCCAACAGCTTTTGCAATACCTTGGGCGGCATCCCGCGCTCGATTGCCCGCGTAGCATAGGTGTGGCGCAGGGCGTGCATACAGAAATGCTCTATACCTGCCCGGTCACACAGCTTATACAGGTGCGTATCATAGCTGCTGTTCTTTGCGGGCATTCCGGTACGGAAGTTGATAAAGACAAGGTCACGCATATTCATCTTTGCCTTTTCCGCTGTCCGCCGGTCAACATAGGTCAGCACTTTGTCCAGTTCGGTGGCCTCTTTTCGGTACTCCCGTACTTGATACAAGTCCCACAGGATTTGATAGGCAGTATCCGTTAACGGTATCGTGCGGTAGCTTTTCTTGGTTTTCGGAGGCCCTGCCCGCCACTCCTGTTGCTTATAGCGGAACTCCAGCGTCTTATTGACCGTCAATGTGTGCCGTTCCCAGTCGATCGCATCCCATGTCAGGCCAATCATTTCGCCGGTACGCAAGCCTGTCTCCAAAATCAAGGCATACTGCGCGTAGTTGTGGGAGTGCTTTGCTGCCTCCATGAACTTCGCCTGTTCCGTGACCGTCAGAAAGTGGATTTCGTCCGGCGCTTTTACAGAGGCATCAAATCGCACCCCATCCAGCGGGTGTGTGTCAATCAACCCGTTTTCCTTGGCAGCCTTGAACATCGTCCCCATCGTGATATAGGTCTGTCGGATAGTAGAACCAGCATAGGAGGCGGTCATGCTGTTAAGTACAGTTTTGCAGTGCATGGGCTTCACATCCGTCAGCAGCATATCGCCTAATATGGGCTTTACATTCTTTTCATAACGCTCCCGATAGTTCCGTATGGTGTTCGCAGCCAAGCCGGTGAGCAGATTTTCCCGCCAAAATGTTTCCCATGCGTTTACCGTCATAGGGACAGGCTTCGGCTTTGCCGACGGGTACAGTTGATGAAACTGCTGCTCTTTCTGCCAGTTTTGGGCATCCCTCAAATTCTGAAAGCACTTTTCCGTACGCTTTCCTGCTTTGTCTGTGCATCGTGCGTAGTACAGGCCATCTTTTCTTTGACCTATACCTTTTCCAAGCTCTTTTCCTTTCAAACTTTTTCCCATATTTAGCTCCTCTCTGCCACAGAGAAATGAGCCATGTAACGCGATAATTGTACCACGGTAGCTTCACTTTCTCAATAGATAAACGGTATTTTTCTTGACTGCAAGGTGCAAAAATGCCCTGTCACACAGCGGCGACAGGGCATCCCGCGCCCATCAAACGATGAAGCGGCTGGAAAGATATTCCTCAAATTCTTTGCGTTTGACTAACTTTTTGCTGCCAACATACAGCACGAAAGGGCAACCATCTTCCCGCAGCATAGCATCAATGCGGTTGATACCGATGTTGGAGTATGCAGCGGCTTCCTTGATAGTAAGTAATAGCTTTTTGTCAATAGGGATACGTGAGTCTGAATCCATGGCGTTCACCTTTAGAGTGTCTTGTCGTCAAAAAGAAACGCCTGAAATACCGTCCCGTCATGGAGCAAAAAGCGCCCACGCGACGTTTTAGGGATGCGGTCAGATGCATCCGTACTGTCAAGGATGATTTGAGAAAGGATGTTATCTGTTCGTCCGCAGATGCGGCAGTCGATGTTATTTTTGATCTGCCCCGCAAGGATGTTGGCGTCAGGCCGCTGCGTAGCCAAAATCAAATGGATACCAAAAGCGCGCCCCTGCCGTGCGATGGTTGCCAGCCTGCTCTCCACCTGCGCGACCTGCTCTTTCTGTTCTTTGCTCAAGCCGGTCTTGTCCAACACCTCTGCTACCTCATCGCAGGCGAAGATGTAGCGGGGCAAGTCTTCGTTCATGGCGGCGTTGTACTCACCCAAATTGGCGCAGCCAGTATTCTTGAAAAGCTGTTTGCGTTCCTCCAAGGTAGCAAGAAGTTCGTCAAGCAGAGGCACCAGTTCCTCCAAGACAAGGCAAAAGCGGCAATGTTCGTGCCAAACGGCGGGGTAATCCACGCCGCCCTTAAAGTCCGCAACGCAGACCACCGCGCCCTTTTTGATGGACTCCATCACGAGCAGCTTGAGCAAAAAGCTTTTCCCACTGCCGGTAGAGCCCCCAAGAAGGATGTGTGGAGTTGTCGCCAAGTTCACTGTTACAAGTCCGGCAAGACCGCGTCCCAGCACCAGCACAAAATCCTCGCTGCTCAGGTATCGGTTTGCCCATGGGAGTATGGCAGGCAGCGCACCGCTGGCTGGGACAACTCTCAGTTGCACGGTACGGTTATTCGCTCCTTGCTCAATAGACACGATATTGATATTCAGTGCACTTTCCAGCTTTTCACGATAGTCCTCAAATTGCGCGAGATGTACGCCGTGATTGAGAAAGGTCAACACCTCCACAGCTTCATCTTCCTTGTGTCGGTCGATGAGGACGGGATATTCTCCCGCTGCGTTTTTCAGCCCAATGCGCTGAATGTCTTGTGCGATGGAGAGAAAACCATGCGGCAGTCCCGCCGCAGCCGTTCCAAAAGCCGCCAGCATTACGCCGAAGATGGCGAAGGCCATCCCGTACAAGCCACGCTCAAACGCGGCCAGTGCGCCATCAGGGACACTCAGCATCGTCAAGAGGAGCAGCAGCACGAAAGCAACCACGGCAACGATTGCCCTCGTCCGCGTCTGACGGTTTGAGCGAATATTTCTCATTCCGCTTTTGATGAAGTGCCACAGCACCTTGATTTTGAAATCCGTTGTCATAAAAGTCTCCTGTTTATATTTGCGGTTGTAACGGTAACGAAGAGGGTGAGGGTAATACTAACCTCACCCTCTATACAGCCCGAACTTTGGTTATCCCGATAATGGCAGTCTCTCCAACGCCTCTTCCCGAAGTTCATTGTAGCCTGCGTATCCCACCATAGATTGCGTATACCTACAGAAATGGTCACCATCGCGGAAACAATATGTTATGTCCGTCAGGCGGCGAAAGAACTGCTCAATCGGGTCAGATTTTTGCAAACTTGGTGGAACCATTAACGCATATAGTGCTTCCGGTGGGAAGATTGAAGCAATGTAAACCTCATTCCAAAGAGCAAAAATATTGGCGTAGCGGGCATGGATTTGAGATTTATATTTATCGAGGATTGACAGCAATACGCCATATGGTATACCGCCTTTGAACTCATCCAAGAACAGAATGGGCTGGCCACGATAAAGGTCGAATCCACCGTTCAGATAGTCAGTGACGTGGTAGATTTTGTCTTCGCCGTACTCTTCGCAAAGTTCCACATATTTATGAGATTTCCCTGTTCCAGAGTTTCCTACAAAATAATGCGCCTTTATCTCTCGCAGTACAGGCGTTCCTCGGCGTTTGCGTTCCATATATTCAGCGGTTACCATACGCTCATACCGACGAAAGCGAAACTCCTGTCGGAAAATTTCCTCAGGTGTCAGCCCAGCATCCAGCAAAGCCGCAATTTCATCCAAATCACTTCGCTTGCCTTGCGCCGCTTTAATCTCGCCGTGGCGGATGACACAAATAACCTGCTCACCTTTTTCATCAAAAGGTGGTTGTTTTTCAATATAGGCGTCTGCCTGCTTTTTGTTGCCCTTGGTGGCCTCAAAGTGCGTCCCAGCGGCATAGCTCATTTTTACCGCAGAAAACCGCATCGCCTTGACATCCTCAAGAACCATATGTACGTGCGGCAGCCCATCCGCTGAAACGCAGAACGCCCATGCCCCTGTCCGTTCTGTGCCGCCTATCAGCCACTCGTCCCGCAGGCGGGAACACACTTCCTCAGGCGTGCCCGCATATCCGTGTTCGGCCGGATTGTTCAGCACGGCAAACCATGATTTGGTGACACTGTCTTTCACTGTTGGTCTCCTTTCCCAGTAAGGGCACCATAAATCTACCTCTACCGTTTTTCAAATTGTGCAAATTCCGGTCTTGACCGCCCCAAATAAGGGAGCCCGCGGAGTACTTTTATGAAGCCCCCCACGGGCTCGGCGGGGCGGTCGGATCACGTTTTCACGACACGGATACTATCGGCAGTGACAGAAATGACTACACGCTTATCAATGTAGTAAAGATGTACACGCAGCCCATCAAACGCCACCTTGGGATTCTCCGCAACATCCTCCATAGGGATCTTCGTTTCTCCGGAAACAGCAACCCTTATAGCCATGTAGCCCTTATCTACACAAAGGACGGAGTAATAATAGCCCTCTTCTTTTTCCGTTTTCACCCCACTGTCATACTTGAACTTGGGTGTAATGCCCGTCAAAATAAAAGTTTTACCGAGCGTTTCGGTTTCATTAACTTTCAGATCTCTTAACCCGATCATGGGAAATGCCTCCTCAGTGGATTTTTTACCGGTGCCGTCGTGTCTTCGCGATCGATCGTGATGTCATTGTACAGCCATCCCCAAGTTCTTTCACCTCTCGAGCGAGAGTTGCTTTTTTTATTCTTTTGTGTTCTCGAGTGAAGCCAACAACCGTCCCTTTTCCTCTATTGTCATGTCCAATGCGGTCGCAACTTTGTTGAGAGTTCGCCCGGAGGGATTGTAATTTTTTCTGTCCATTGACAAGAGCTTTTGCAAAACAGAGGTAGAAACATCTGCTTCGATGGACAATTCCAACAAGGTGATATGTTCTGACGCCATCTTTTTGCGGAGAATTTGCTCCGTAGAATTTGAGGAATACGAAATGCCAACGTCACGTTCCGAGGCCTTAATATCCACGCGTGCCGCCGCTAACCGCAGATACCCTCAGCGAAAGCCCGTAGTGCAAATTCATTTGCATCAGCCTCCTTTGGGGTTATATGTGGGGTAAAGAAAAATGCGATGTAAAATGCTATATTCGAATAAAATCAGGACGCAAAGGTAGAAAATAAATCTCTGGCCAAAGTATCTGCCAAGAATAACCCGTAGTGAGGAAATCCCCCATGACCGGGTTAAAAAATCCGATATTTCTCCTTTCGTTTACGCCCTTTTGATTAACTTATCGCGCAAAAAACAACTAAAAAGCAAAAAAAAGACAGCTATCCCAGAAAGGGATAACTGTCTAAATTAATGTGGTGACTTGAAAACGGCGCTTTTGCGCCTCATATTAAGATAGCTTCGTAATTGTAGTTTCATTATACCATATATTGCGAAACTGTCAAGCGCAAAAACGCTGATATTGTGGTTCACACCCTATACGACCGCATGACTTGCAGAACGGCGGCCTTTTGTGTGTCGGTCAGCACTTTCCATTCCTTCAGCAGTTCCCGCACCTCCGGCGATACCTCCACCATTTCGTCTTGCGCGAAGAACTGCGCCACGGTGATACCGAACGCGCCGCATAAGGCCTCCAATGTGGACACACTCGGAAGTGTACCACGGCGGAAAATATTAGAAACCGTATTGGGCGACAGCTTCGCCTCTTTTGCGATTCGATAGTCCGACCAACCGCGCTCCTGCTGAAGCTGCCTTAATTTCTGCAAAACGTCCATACAGCACCTCACTTGTTGGATATATTATATCCTCAAGCATGGTGGTATAAAAATAGCATAGTTGTGACTTGCATAGCGCATAGAATGGTGATACACTAAGCACATCAATGCAACAGAAAGGGAGGACCTTCCATGAAAAGAATCGGTATACTCTTGCTGACACTCGCGATGCTGCTTTCCCTCGCTGCCTGTGGGGCGAAAGATACACAGACCATCAAGGCCGAGGAGAAGCAGGGCACAGAACAGACTGCCTCAGGTACGGCAGCGAACGAAAACCAGCCCGCCGCTGATCTGCAAAAGCCGGAGGACAAAACGATTACGCCGGACGCTGCTGCAAGCGGTGATAAGCAGGAAGAAACCAAGACCGATGATACCAAGAAGGACGAGCAGAAACCCGACACATCCAAGAAGGACGATGTAAAGCAGGATGAGCAGAAGCCCGCTGACACTGCCAAGGACACCACGCCTGAGAGCAAAGCCGAAACGCCCAACTACGGCAACGGCACTCTGACCACCAGCCAAGTCAAGGAAATGCAGCGGTGGTATGGTGTCAGCGCAGATGGTCAGTGGGGTGCAGGCTCTGCCAAGGCTGCCGGTGGACGCACCGCCGATGAAGCATGGGCGTACTACCAGAGCAACAAGCAGATTACCACCCCCGAAACTCCTTCTGGCGGCAACACTGGCAACACTGGCTCCACGGGCGGTGGTTCCAGCGACCGGGCGGATTGGGAAAACGTTGAGGTTATAGTTCCCACTCCTACCGGCAAGGCGGACATTGATTGCGCCGCCGCTGTTGCGGCAGGAAATGCTTACGCTGAAAGTATTGGTTTCGAGATTTGGAGTGGATGCCGAAGCTATTTCCCTCCTGTTTTTCTGGAGCGCGATTGCCCTGAGTCTTGCTGGAATCAGGAATGGGTCGAGTCTGCAATAAAGCAGAATGTGGATTATGTTAAGGAAACTGCCATCCGCCTTGGACGTTGGAGTCCTGTTGATGAAGTTCCTGAGGGTTGCGCTTCCGCCGTCAACTGTGTGGTTCGTTGGAATGCCTCTGCTGGATACCATGAGATTTACGTATATTATGCCGCATGAAAAGAGGAAGCTCTCAGCTTTTGCTGAGGGCTTCCTGCTTTTTATATGTGTTACATGGCTCGTCCTTGGCACTCACCTTTTACTCACCTTTTTGCTGGGGAGATACATTGATTTACATGGGCTTATGTGAGCCAAAAAGTTTTGAATTTCTCAAAACATGGAGATATATGGATATTTATGAAGATACTTTGCCGATGGGAGCACCCTCGATGCCGAGTTTCATAGAGGTGAGCCTCCTTTGTATTCTTCCCGCGGCGGGATCGCCGGGGTATTTTCTTGACTAAGTATGATACCATTTTTTCCGGGGGAGTGCAATACCGGGCGCAAAAAAGACCGCCGGGGCGGTCTTTTTTGTGCGCTTTTATGCCAGGAAGCCCTTGAGGATCGTCTCCTCCGCTTCCTCCGGGGTCAGCCCCAGCGTCTCCAGCTTCAGCAGCTGGTCGCCGGCGATCTTGCCGATGGCCGCCTCGTGGATGAGCTGGGCGTCGGGACAGTTGGCGGTGATGGCGGGGACAGACTCGATCTTCGCCTGTCCCATGATGATGCTGTCGCACTGGACGTGCCCGAAGCACTGGGCGTTGCCCACCATGACGGGGCGGAACACCTGATGGGAGTCGTCCTGCGCCACGGAGCGGGAGATGACGCGCCCCTTGGCGTCGGCACCGTTCAGCTCGATACGCATATCGCTCTCCGCCACCTGTGCGCCGTGGGTCAAGAGACGCTCCGTGACCACCACCTCGCTGCCCGCCTCGCAGAAGAAATCCGTTTCGCGCCGGGTGGAGTCGATGCCGCGGATCTGGACGGTCTCCATCTGCATGGAGGCGTTCTCCCCCAGATACACCACGGTCTTGGGGTTCATAATGTTGCCGCCGGTCTGACCGGCGTCCTTCTCGCCGAAGTGCTTTTCCGCGTAGCGCACCTTGGAGTTCTTGCCGATGTGGAAGGTGTGTACGCCGTCGTGGCGGCTCTCGTCACAGCCGGAGTTGTGGATGCCGCAGCCCGCCACGATCTCCACGTCGCAGTCGTCGCCCACGTAGAAGTCGTTGTAGACCAGCTCGCTGACGCCGGAGTGGCTGATGATAACGGGGATATAGCACTTTTCGCCCTTGGTGCCGCTCTTGATGCGGATGTCGATGCCCTGCTTGCCGTCGGTGCGGCTGTCGATGGCGATGTGCTCCGTGGACTGGCGGGCTTCACAGCCGGAGTCCTTGCGGATGTTGAATGCGCCCACGGGCTTGCCGGTGAGATCGGCGATCTTTTCCAGCAGGGCGGCGTCGATGTCGGTGATCATTGTGCGCCCTCCTTTCTCTCCAGTACGGGACAGGCTCCCAGCGTGTCCGCCAGAATGAGGGGGAATATCTCCTCGGTGGTGCCGCGGTGGGCGATCTGGCCGCCCGCGATGACCACGATCTCGTCCGCCAGACGGATGATGCGCTCCTGATGGGAGATGACGACCATGGTGGCGTGTCCCTCCCGGTGGATCTGCTCAAACGTCTCGGTGAGACGGGCGAAGCTCCACAGGTCGATGCCCGCCTCCGGCTCGTCGAAGATCATCAGCTCGCCTTGGCGCGCCAGAATGGTGGCGATCTCGATGCGCTTGACCTCGCCGCCGGACAGGGATACGTCCACCTCGCGATCCAGATAGTCGTTGGCACACAGCCCCACCTTCGTCAGATAGGCGCAGCACTTGTCCTTGCTGAGCTTATCCTCCCCCGCCGCCAGAAGCAGCAGGTCGTGGACAGTGATGCCCTTGAAGCGGGGCGGCTGCTGAAAGCCGTAGCTGATGCCGCGCCGGGCGCGCTCGGTGATGGACAGGGCGGTGACATCCTCGCCGTTATAGACAACGCGGCCGGAGGTGGGCTGCACCAGACCCATAATGGCCTTGGCAAGCGTGGTCTTGCCGCCGCCGTTGGGACCGGTGAACACCACCAGTTTGTGGTCGGGGATGGTAATAGAAACATTTTTCAGGATGTCCTGCTCCCCCTCGGGGGTGGACACCCGGTAGCAGATATTCTGCAATTCCAGCATGGGACGTTCTCCCTTCTCTGCGCTTTCGTATTGTGATCTGCCCTTGGGCAGTCGGATAACTGTATTAGTGTAACAGGTTTCGCCGAAAAATGCAATCTTTTTCCTTGTCCGGCGCACGGCGGCAGCGTCTCCTGCATAGTATACCCCAAAAAGGAGGGATACCAGTATGGAGCCATCAGCGTTGGTATACGACACGGCGGCGGCAGCGGAGGTATGGCGGCGGGTGGCACCCGCCATCCCCGCCTACGGCGAGGAGGTGTGCCCCGCCGGGGCGTGCTGTCCCCTGCCGCGGCGGGAAACGGACACGGAGACGGCACTGGGACAGCTCATCACCGACGGCGCACAGCTGTACGCCGACTGCCGCCGGTGCGCGGCGCAGTCGCCGCGGAGCACGCGGAGCAGCCTGCTCTGTCTGGCGCAGGAGCAGCAGCGGGCGGTGCGCTCCCTGCTGGCGGCGTACTTTCTGCACACGGGACGGTGGCGGCAGCCGCCTCTGCCGCCGCCGGGCGTACAGGAGACGCTGCCCCTGTCCCTGCGGCGGGTTTACATCGCCGAGGCGGTGTTCCAGCGGGGCTGCGGCGCGCTGTCCCAGCAGCTGGAGGACGGCTGTCTGCGCCAGCTGCTGACGGCGGAGGCGCAGCGGTCGGCGGCGCGAGCAAAAAAGCTGGCGGTTTTGCTGGAAAGCACCTTGACAACGGGGAATAACCTGCTAAAATGGTAGGCAATTAGCCCGGCGTGTCCCGCCCCCCTTCGGGACGGGTGTGCGCGGAGTGTACAAAGGAGGTCAACAACATGAAGGAATGTATCTCCCGCGAGGCGGCACTGGCGGCATTGAGAGAGTACAACAAGGAGCCGTTCCACATTCTGCACGCTCTGACGGTGGAAGGCGTTATGCGCTGGTACGCCAACGAGCTGGGGTACGGCGAGGACGCGGATTTCTGGGCGACGGTGGGACTGCTCCACGACATCGATTTTGAGAGGTGGCCGGAGCAGCACTGTCTCAAGGCACCGGAGCTGCTGGAAAAAGCCGGGTGCTCCCCGGAGCTTATCCACGCCGTCTGCTCCCACGGCTACGGTCTTGTGTGCGACGTGGAGCCCACCCACCAGATGGAGAAGGTACTGTTCGCCGCCGACGAGCTGACGGGTCTTATCGGTGCCGCCGCCCGGATGCGCCCCAGCAAGAGCGTCATGGATATGGAGGTCAGCAGCCTGAAGAAGAAATACAAGGACAAGAAATTCGCCGCCGGCTGCTCCCGCGATGTGATCCAGACCGGCGCGGAGCGTCTGGGCTGGACGGTGGAGGAGCTGATGGAAAAGACAATCCTCGCCATGCGGAGCTGTGAGGAGCGCGTCAACAAGGAGATGGAGACGCTGGGCTGACGCCCCGCCCGCAAGCAAAAAAATCACCCCATGTGAAAACATGGGGTGATTTTTTTGTCGTATTATACGGTTTGTTGTCACTCTATCGCCACGATGTAGTAGTAGACGGGCTGTCCGCCGGGGAGGGCACTGACCTCCGCATCGGGGCACGCCGTCTGGAACAGCCGGGCGGCGCGGTCAGCGTCCGCCTCGGACACGCCCTCGCCGGCGTAGACGGTGACGAACTCGGCGTTCTTCTCCACCGCCACCTGCGCCAGCTTATCCAGCAGCACGTCAAGGCTCCTGTCGGTGCCCAGCAGCTTGCCGTCGCACAGAGCCAGATAGTCGCCCTCGTTGATGGCGAAGCCGTCGAAATCGGAGTTGCGGGCGGCGTAGGTGATCTGGGCGGTGGTCACGTGGGACGCCGCCTCGGTCATGGCCGCCAGGATCGCCTGGGGGTCGTCGTTGTCGGGATCCACCGCCATCATGGCGGAGATGCCCTGGGGCACGGTGGCGGTGGGGACGACAATGACCTCTTTCTCCGTCAGTCCCACGCACTGCTGCGCCGCCATGATGATATTCTTGTTATTGGGCAGGACGAACACCACCTCGCTGGGGGTGCGGTTGACCTCCTGCAAGATCGCCTCGGTGGAGGGGTTCATGGTCTGCCCGCCGGAGACAATGCGATCCACGGTCAAATCGCGGAACACCTCCGCCAGACCCTCGCCGGCGCAGACCGCCAAAAAGCCGTACCGCTTCTCCGGTGCCGCCACGGCGCACTCGCCCTTCTCCAGCTCCTCCTCCACCGCGTCCAGATCGTCGGTGGACTGCGCCTTCTTGCCGGCAGCCAGATCCGCCGCCTGTGTACGCATATTCTCGATCTTCGCCAGCTCCAGCGTGCCGTACTTCTGGGATTCGTTCAGTGCGTCGCCGGGGGTATCCGTATGGACGTGGACCTTGAAGGACTCGTCGTCCTCGCCGATAACGAGGCTGTCGCCAATGCTGCTCAGGTACGCCCGCAGACCGTCCAGCGGCTTGTCGGAGGTCTTGCGGACGATGAACACGGTGTCGAAGGCGAAGGTGATGTCCTCGTCGCCCAGAGCGGCGAAGTCCGCCTTCTCCTCGGTCTGCGCCTCCACCTCCGGGATCTCCTCCCCGCGCAGGGCGCGGAGCATACCCTCCAAAATGATGAGGTAGCCCTTGCCGCCGGCGTCCACCACGCCCGCCTTCTTCAAAACGGGGTTCATCTCGATGGTCTCCGCCAGCGTGGTATAGCCGGTCTTGATGGCCTCCTCCAGCACGTACTCGGCGTCATTTTTCTCCCCGGCGGCCTCCAGCGCACGCTGGGCAGCCAGACGGGAGACGGTGAGGACGGTGCCCTCGGCGGGCTTCATCACCGCGCCGTAGGCGGTGGCGACGCCCTCCTGCATGGCCTCCGCCAGCAGCTTGCCGTCGGCGTCGCCGTGTCCCTTAAGCACCTTGCTCATGCCCCGGAACAGCAGGGACAGGATAACGCCGGAGTTGCCGCGGGCACCCCGCAGCAGGCCGGACGCCGTGATCTTGGCGGCCTCGTCTACGGTGGAGGGCGTGTTCTTGCGAAGCTCCGCCACCGCCGTCTGGATGGTCAGGGACATATTGGTGCCGGTGTCGCCGTCGGGCACCGGGAACACATTGAGATCGTTGATGGTCTGTTTTTGCTGGGCAATACAAGCGGCACCGAAGGCAACCATCTGCTTGAAGGTGCCGCCGCTGATCCTATCTGTCATGTCTTTTCTCCTTCCGGGTGCGTCATACGGTGACGGAATCCACACAGACATTCACCGTCTTGACGGTGACGCCGGTGTTGAGATGCACCACATATTTGACCTCGCCCATGATGGAGCGGCAGACTGTGGCGATGTTGACGCCGTTTTCCACGACGATGTGCAGCT
>OLWA01002750.1_pt1 | contig 14884 bp, 7 predicted proteins | sample 1673251 | NCBI WGS metagenome assembly OLWA01 (sample SAMEA3178937, study PRJEB25190) | human gut metagenome | biome: human gut; feature: human-associated habitat; material: faeces | place: Austria | collected 2013
TTCATTTGAATGCTGGCTCTAAGTTAACCTATCCTGTACGCTTCGTCGGCAAGCGTAGGCTTGTAGCTTTGGAAGGTGAGGCCTATTTTGATGTCGCTGAGGATGAAAATCATCCGTTTGTTGTGCGGACCCATCTTGGAGATGTGATTGTGTTGGGTACTGCTTTTAATGTAAATGCTTACATCAACGCCTCCGTCTGCTACACGACACTGGTTCGTGGTAAAGTGCAATTCTCTGCACCGAATGTGGAAGCTATCACTCTCTTGCCGGGTGAACAGGCAGTCGTTTCGGCTAATGGTTCAGAGAAACGTACGGTGGATCTGGAAGAATATGTAGGTTGGGTAGAAGGCCTGTATGTCTTTAATAATCGTTCTTTAGGAGAAATCATGGAAACGTTCGAGCGCTGGTACGACATACAAGTATATTATGAAACCGAAGATTTACGCAACATAACTTATAGTGGTAGTTTGAAGCGCTACGGGACAATCAACTCATTCCTTGAGGCATTGGAACTGACCGGTGATCTGACTTATAAGATCAGTGGTCGGAATATTTTGATTTATGGCAAAATGGAAGATTAGAAGCAAAATAGAATATTAGATAAGTTTAATTGTTAATTTATGAGAGAAAGACGATGGCTGCTATGTTTTTTAGTGGCGATGTGCTGTACGCTTAGCACATGGGCTTTACCGTCACAAGACAAGACGGTGACTTTGAATCTGCGTAATGTCTCAGTTGAGACGGCTTTGGATGCAGTGAAGAAGCAGACAGGAGTGAATATGTTGTACAATTCACAAATGTTCAAGGGAGTTTCTCCGGTATCTGTTAATGCAAAAAATGAAAGATGGGAAGTGGCTCTTAAGTTGATTTTGAATCCGCAAGGGTTTGATTATGTGGTGAAAGATGGTATTGTTGTTATTCGTAAGATGCAGACGGAGAAGCGTGAAAATCGTATCCGTGGTATGGTTGTTGATGCGAATAGAGAGCCGATACCGGGAGCTAGTATTATTGTGAAAGGTACTCGTACGGGTACTTCTACCAATATTGAAGGTGAGTTTACACTGGATGTGAAAAACGATAAAGTGACCTTGGAAGTCTCTTTTATCGGCATGAAAAAGCAGACTCTCCAGGTGGATGCTTCTCGTAAGAAAATGCTCGAGATAACATTGGTGGATGATGTCAAGACATTGGATGATGTGGTAGTAACAGGATATAGTAATGTGCGTAAGACTAGTTTTACCGGTAGTTCTACGCAGATTTCGGGTGATGATTTACGCAAGGTGTCGCAGACCAACGTAATCGGTGCTTTGCAGACATTCGACCCTTCTTTCCGCTTGGTTAGCAATGCCCAGTTCGGTTCCGATCCGAACGCACTTCCGGAGATGTATATACGTGGCCGTTCCGGCTTTGGGGTAAAAGAACTGGATAAAGATCAACTCTCCAAATCAAATCTCGAAAATAATCCTAACCTTCCTACTTTCATTATGGAGTGTTTTGAGGTGAGTATCGAGAAGATATATGACTTGGACCCTACCCGTATTGAGAGTATGACAATTTTAAAAGATGCAGCTGCTACGGCTATTTATGGTTCTCGTGCTGCAAACGGTGTGGTAGTTATCACTACAGTTGCTCCAAAGCCGGGAGAAGTCCGTGTTTCTTATAATTTTACCGGAACTTTGGAAATGCCGGATCTGAGAGACTATAATCTGGCTAATGCATCTGAAAAGCTAGAGATAGAACGTCGTGCAGGTTTGTATGACAAAGGTAATAATGGCAACAACACAACGGCAGATGGTTTGAATAAATATTATGAAAAATATGCATTGATTCAAAGTGGTATAGATACAGATTGGTTGTCTTTGCCTTTGCGTAATGCTTTTGACCATAAACATAGCCTTTATATAGAAGGTGGTACTCCTAATTTACGTTATGGGGTTGATGCATCATACAATGGTGGTAATGGGGTTATGAAAGGGTCAGGACGTGACCGTTATAGTATTGGTTTTTCATTGGATTATCGAGTAAAAAAACTACAAGTAAAAAATACGGTAAGTTTTGGACATACTAAGTCGAAGGAATCTCCTTATGGTGCTTTCAGTGATTATACAAGTTTATTGCCCTATGAGACTCCTTATAAAAATGGTACTTTGGTGAAGCAGTTATACTATTCTAGGAAAGGTAGTAATTCTGTTAATAATCCTTTATATGAAGCCACACTGAGCAATTATGAGTGGAGTGCTTATGATGAAATTATAGATAATCTGAGTGTAAACTGGTATTTGAACGATTATTTAACTGTTAAGGGTCAGTTTAGCGTAACTAAACAATATACCAGTAGTGAGCGTTTTTATGATCCGTTATCTTCTAAAGTTTCAGTTTATGGTACTACGGATACCAAATTGCAGGGTGATTTGTTCACCGGTGAAGGTAGTAGCTTGAGTTGGAATTCTAATGCTTTCTTATATTATACCCGTAGCTTTGGAAACCATAACTTTAACTTTTCCGGTGGTTGGGAAGCCTCTGCTTATAATACTGAGAACACCTCTGCCCAATATCGTGGTTTTCCGTCCGGTCAGTTTAATTCGTTGAATTATGCTTCCGAAATTTACAAAAAGCCGACTCTTACAGAAAATACGACACGTCGTGTCAGTATATTGGCTACTCTGAATTATACTTGGAATGATATTTATTTGGCCGATGCTTCCGTTCGTTTTGACGGCTCTTCCGAATTTGGTGCAAATCAGAAATGGGCACCTTTCTTTTCCGGTGGTTTGGGTGTGAACATTCATAATTATGATTTCCTGAAAGGAAATGAGAAGATTAATAAATTGAAGGTACGTGCATCTTATGGTCGTACCGGTAAAGTGAATTTCCCAGCTTATGCAGCAACTACTATGTATGAAACTTTATTTGATGAATGGTATATTACAGGTTATGGAGCTGTTCTTAAGGCGTTGGGTAATAAAGATTTGTCATGGGAAAAGACTGACAAATTCAATTTTGGTATTGAGACCCAATTCTTTAATCAACGTTTAACAGTTGATTTGGACTATTATTATGAGAAAACAATTGATTTGATTAATGATGTGACACTGTCACAAACTTCAGGTTTCTCCACCTACAAGAATAATATGGGTGAGGTTGAGAACAAAGGTTTTGAAATGCAGATACGTGCCGATATTTACAGAGATCGTAACTGGTCAGTTGCTTTATGGGGAAATATGGCTCATAATAAGAACAAAATATTGAAGATTTCTGATTCTCAGAAAGCATATAATGAACGTGTTGCGGAATTTTATAAAAAAGAATTACAATATCAGGCAATTTATAATACTTCTTTAAAAGATGCCAATTACGCAGTTCCGATTTCGCAATATGCGGAAGGGGAATCATTGACTTCTATTTGGGCAGTCCGTTCTTTAGGCATTGATCCGACTACAGGAAAAGAGCTATTCTTGAACAGAGACGGTAGCATTACTGATACATGGGATGCAAGCCAAGAGGTGGTTGTGGGTAATACTGAACCAAAGCTAAACGGCTCAATAGGTCTGAATGCTACGTATAAGAACTGGAGTTTATTCGCTGCTTTTCAATATGAGTTTGGAGGTCAGGAGTATAATCAGACTTTGGTAGATCGGGTGGAAAACGCAGATATTGCTAATGGTAATGTAGACTTGCGTGTTCTAACCCAACGGTGGCAAAAACCCGGAGATGTTGCCGAATTTAAAAATATTGCAGATAGTAAATTAACGACTTTACCGACATCCCGTTTTGTGCAAGATAAAAAGTATATTCGACTGAGTGCTTTGACATTAAGTTATGACTTTAACAGGGAATGGATTAAGAAGCATTTACATATGAATATGTTACGGTTGGAAATGAGCTCCAGTGATTTTATTAATTGGAATTCTATTCGGCAGGAACGCGGTTTGAGTTATCCCAAATCTTGGAAGGTGGATTTCTCGTTAAAAGCACAATTCTGATAAAAGGAGAAAGAAATATGAAAAAGATATATAAAACGATTGTCTTACTAGGGACGATAGCAACTTTAGGAACATCATGTAATGATTGGTTAAATGTATATCCGTCCGATCAAATCAAAGAGGAATTTCTTTTTGAAACAGGAGATGGATACCGTGCAGCATTGAATGGTATCTACCGTAAAATGACTTCATGGAGTATTTATGGCAGTAATCTGAAATGGGGGATTATAGATGCTTGGGGGCAGGTATATGATATGGAACTGTCTGCAATCGCCAATGGCGGGCAGCCTATGAAGAAAATTGAGATTCTGGATTTTAAAAATTTAGAGCTGACTCCAACTACAGACCAAATGTGGAGTGATGCATGGAATATAGTGGCAAATTGTAATGAGTTGGCGCAACAGGCGGAATTGGCTGATAGTACACTTTTTTATGAAGGAGAGTCGGAGCGCCGGATGATTTTGGGAGAAGCCATCGGTTTGCGTGCTTACCTTCAGTTTGATTTGTTACGTGTATATGCTCCTTCACCTGCTATGAATCCGGGAGAGCGTACATTTATTCCATATGTAAACACCTATCCGGCTTATGTTAATAATCGTGAGACGGTTTCCTATTGTTTGGAGCAAATTATTAAGGACTTGCGGAAAGCGCAGGATCTGCTGTTGAAAGTAGATCAGAATTCAAATTGGAGCGACCGTTTTGAAGAAGTAAAGAATGACGAAAACCTGTTTAAGGCTAGTCGTGGATTTCGGTTGAACTATTATGCCGTTACTGCCGAATTGGCTCGTGTGTATCTGTATGCAGGTATGCCTGACAAGGCATATGAACAAGCTGATATTATTATTCAGAAAAGTGATTTATTTGCTGCACTGACTGATAGAGAAGAGGCGCTGAAGAGAATAAAAGATGGTAATTTGAAAATGTATGATGACATTATATTTGCACTTTACTCTCCTACAGACCAGGTGGAGTGGGATCGCTTGATAAATCATTCTAGTGATAAGGCTGAAGGTAGTACAGATAGAGAATATTTTTTAGGTATTTCTTCTGCTATTGCCAGAGAACGTTATGGTGATGATTTGGAAACGGACTGGCGAATTTGCAATCAAATGGAACAGAGAAAGAGTGGTGATTATCGTACATTAAAATATTACGAGCAGTTGAATAGTTATAAATATGCTGAAGTCAACAACATGATTGTACCTATGTTTCGTATGTCGGAGGTCTATTATATTGCTGCAGAAGCTATTTATAAAAAAGATTTGGACAAAGCGAAAGACTATTTGAAGCTTGTGAAAAAAGGCAGAGGAGTTGAAGATGATTTAGGCAATGTGACAGAAACAGATTTTATGGATGTTCTTGTGAATGACGCTCAGAGAGAATTTCTGGGAGAAGGACAGACTTTTTTCATGTTCAAGCGTTTAATGAGGACAATGAAAGGAAGGGAAGAAGTACAAGCGACTGAAAAGAATATGGTGTTGCCGTTGCCCGAATCGGAGAGTGCTATTTAATTTAAAAAGAATAAAAACTTATGAGAACAAAAGATATATTGTTTGCGGGAGTAATGGTATGCATGGGTATGTCATTCTTTATTTCCTGTCAAGAAGAAGGACTGGTTGTTAATGGTAATGATGTATCTTATATTAACTTTAATAAAGACATAACAAAAGATACGACTAGAATTTGTTTTGAGTTTTATCCTATGGAAGAAGGTATGGATGTGAAAATAGCAGAAGTGCCGATAGAAGTGGCTATTTCCGGTAAAGTTCAGGATAAAGATCTGGAATTTACTATCGGGATAGATGAGAGTCTGTCTACTTATCCTGCATCCCAATGTATTTTGCCGGAAAAATGCATTTTTAAAAACGGACAACTATTAGATACGATTTATGTAAAGCTGAAAAATTCGGATGATTTAAAGACGGCTACCAAGTATGTTGCATTAAAAATAAATGCAGGTGGTGAAGTCAGTGAAGGCTTAGCCACCTATTCCAGGGCTATCATTGCTGTGACAGACCGTCTTGTAAAACCTGAATGGTGGGACTATAAAGACCTATATGACGGTGAGTACAGTTCGGTTGACTGGTATTATTTGGGAGATTATTCGGATACCAAGTACCGTCTGTTTTTAAAAGTGTTACAGGAGAATGATGATGTATTGTTCGATGGTAAGGATAAGGTGAAATTGCGCAAATATTCTTTGCAATTAAAGTATATGGTAGAAGAAATAAACGCCGGAAGAGATCCTGATGATCCGTTGAGGGATGAAACAGGTGCGATTATTGAAATACCGGTTGTAGGATAATTAAAGATTAATGATAGTATGAAAAGAATATTGATATATATATATGTTTTGGCTGGCATAATGAGTTTTTCAGGCTGCTTGGATGATGAAAACAACTATGATTATAGTGAATTTAACGAGTTGGAGGGGAGAGAGATTGGAGGAATGAAAAACGAATATTTTCTTTCGTATGCTCAAAAGTTGACTATTACTCCGACTTTTGAATTTACTATTGATCCTAAAATCCGCAACTATCATCCAATACACGATTAAGGTAAACTAAAATGCTGCGGAATTTAGGTTGATAAAGAAAATCTGGATGTATCTTATGAATGGAGACTGGATGGTGTATTGTTGCCGGAAGAAACCGGACCTTCTTGCACTTTCTGTTTTGAGCGTGGGGGGGTACATGAAGTTACTTATACAGTAATCGATAATAAAAGCGGGGTTAAGTTTTCCAGGAGTTGTACGCTTAGGGTACGTTCACCATTCACTCGTGGTTGGTTGATATTGAGAGAAGGTGAATCTCAGGAGTCTGAACTTTCTTTTGTCGGTGCTAGTTCGGTTCTTCATAAGATGACGGTTACTGATGGTACAACAATAGCTGAGATTGACAGAGACTCGCTTGTGTATGATCAAGTAGTAGAGAAGGTTTCGGATGGATTGGGATCTAACCCGGTCGGGTTGTTTTTGAATGCAGGTTATTTAGGTCCGTATGGTGAAGTTTTTGAGACAAGTGATGAAGTGGGAGTGATGCAGGACCGCTGGGTAGAACTGAACGGTAGCACGTTAGAGCGCTCTGTTTATACAGAGGATGAGTTTAGAGGAGATTTGCCGGAAGTCGGTTTACATCCTCAGGCTGCTGCTATGACTTTTTCCGCTAAAGCTTTGTTAAACTCCGATGGATATATTTATTGGGCGGGTACGGCTTTTGCCAGTGATTTTCATTCTTGTGCTTATACCTCCTTTCCGTTGGGAAAGGATAAAAAGTTCAAGGGAGTTTATCCAAGCTTTAAGCTCAATAAGCATCATGGAGCTATTCCGGCTTATACAGCGGATAATGAAATTGTGGGGATCATTGATAATGCGGAAGTTGTTTCTTATGCTGATCCTAGTATAAAGGAATCGACTTATAGCAGTGGAGTGCATAGTGTACAAACAGGAGAGTATGAGGAAGACCCTGTAGATGATAGATATAAATTGGGGAATGGAGAATTGCTTACTATAATGCCGGCAACCTCAAATGATGAGGGGTATCAGGATGTTAAACCTAGTTGGGTCGCAATTGTACGTAACGGTTCTCAGTATGAACTGTTATATTTTCAATGGAAAGTGGGAAATTATCGCTATTCAAGCAGAGTTTCTACCAAAGTATTTGAAAAATTCTCACTTGATGGCTTGACTGGATATACAGATATGGCAGTATTTAATATCAAGCAGTATGTGGTAATTGCTAATGGAAACGATTTGTGGTATTTTCAATATGGGGCAGGTGATAAAGCGGTGTTGAAAAAGTTGCATTCATTTGATTCTCCTGTTAAGGCATTGGCTGCTAATGATATTAATGTATGGTATTCTGGAGAACCGGCTAAATGGCAACCGGAACATAACGGGCAATTAGGAGTAGCATTAGAGGATGGCACGTTTGGCATTTATGAAGTTTGGGAAACGGAAGACAAACAGGCGTTGGCTACAGATGTGAAGATTAATCAGCTTTTCCCGGATCCAAAGGCTGAGACCCCGGTGAATAATAATTTTGGCAATATTGTAGATATTATTTACAAATATGGCTCTATCCGAGATTTTGTATCATTCAATTTTTAAAAAGAAAATCATCCAGACACGATATGGGATATAAATTTGGAATACTATTGGCTTTATTTGCCGGAGGTTTGGTTACTGTTGCCAAACCTCAGCAACAGGCTAATTATGAACTTGCAGAGAAGTTCAATGCTTTTGATTTAGGTGGAAAACTTTCCAGAAATAGCTTGGCCATTTATCCGCATGAGATTAATGGTACAGATAATTTCTGGTTTGATTTTCAGACAACAGACGGGAAATTCTATTATTATGTGACTCCGGCAAATGGCAAACGGGAACTGCTGTTTGACAATGATGAAATGGCAATGGCTCTTACGGAGTTGACGAGAGAAACAATTGATCCTAAGGACTTTTCATTCCATGAATTTAAATTTTCCAAAGACCAGAAGTCATTTACTTTTGAACATAGAAGCAAAACTTATGAGTATAATCGCATAAATCGTAAGTTGAAAGAAATCAGAAAGACAGATGACGATAAAAGGACGGAGGGAGAAGTTATATATTCTTGGATGAATTTTTCTCCGGACAGAAAGTATATTCTATATGCAAAGAACCACAATCTTTATGTAAAGGGAAATAAGGCATTGGGAATGGATACTACCGAAGTGCAATTGACTTTCGACGGGATGCCTTATTATACGTATGCACGAGAGCGGGATGGATTCGAACCAGATAAAGAAATGGCTACCAATGCGCGTTGGTGTAAAGATAGCCGCCATGCTTACTTCGTTTTGGAAGATGAACGGAAATTACGTGATTCTTGGGTGATTAATTCTTTATCTAAAGTCCCCCAATTGGAAAAATATAAATATGAATTTCCGGGTGACAAGCATGTAACACAATATGAATTAGTGATTATTGATGCGGTGAATAAAACAGCCAGGAAAGCGGATGTTGATAAATGGCCTGATCAGTATGTAATGGTGTTTGAAACTTCTTCCAAAGGCGATTTGGTGTTCTTTGAACGCACTAAACGAACGTGGGATGAAGTGGATGTCTGTTCTGTAAATACAAATACGATGGAGGTAAAAGAAATTATTCATGAAGTGGATAAACCTTATCGTGATCCTCATGCTCGTAACGTTGTCATATTAAATGATGGAAAAGATATCTTGTTCCGTTCGGAACGTACCGGATGGGGGCATTATTATCATTATGACGGAGATGGAAATTTAAAGAATACTATTACATCCGGTAAATGGAACTGTGGTCATATTGTGGCTATTGATACATTGGGACGAGAAATTTATTTCTACGGTTATGGTAATGAGGACGTTAATCCTTTTTACTACAGGGTGTATAAAGCAAATATTGATAAGGAAGGGGCTACGCTTATCAGTAAAGAAGACGGGCAGCATAATGCTCATTTTTTGCAGTCGAGACGTTATTATGTTGATACTTATTCACGAGTAGATATGGAACCGAAAATTCTTTTGAAGAATGATCAGGGAAAGACTATCGTTGAGTTGGCAAAGCCGGATTTACGGGCTGTATATGATGCCGGATGGAAACAGCCGGAACGGTTTGTGGTAAAGGCTGCTGATAATGCTACTAATTTATATGGCGTGATGTGGAAACCTTCGGATTTTAATCCGAATAAAAAATATCCGATTATTTCTGTAGTTTACCCCGGACCTTATTTCGGATTTGTACCTACTGGATTTTCTTTATCCGACAGATACAGTTTGCGTATGGCACAATTGGGATTTATCGTAATCGCTGTAGGACATCGCGGTGATTCTCCTATGCGAGGAAAGACATATCATCGTTTTGGTTATGGTAATATGCGTGATTACCCCTTAGCAGATGATAAATATGCTATCGAGCAATTAGCCAGCCGCTATTCATTTATTGATATTAATAAGGTGGGCATTTATGGTCATTCGGGTGGTGGCTTTATGGCAGCATCAGCTATCTTGACTTATCCGGATTTTTATAAAGCTGCTGTTTCTTGTTCCGGTAATCATGATAATTATATCTATAATCGCGGATGGGGAGAATGTTATAATGGTGTGAGGGAGATAGAAAAGACTGTGAAAGATAGTTTAGGTAATGAGAGAAAAGAATACGAATATAAATTTAGCGTGAAAACAAATGCCGAGCTTGCGAAGAATTTGAAGGGGCATTTGATGCTTGTAACCGGTGATGAAGATAAAAATGTAAATCCGGCTCATACTTATCGTTTAGCACATGCTTTAATTGAATCCGGCAAGGATTTCGATATGCTTGTCATTCCGGGTGCCGGTCATGGATATGGCTCTGCTGATAAGTATTTTGAGAAAAAAATGTATCGTTTCTTTGCAAAGTATCTGCTGGGAGATGACCGGGCGGATTATTGGGGAGACATTAACCGCAACAAATAGGACAATAGATAAGATTTATGAAAAACTCCCTCTTCAAATATGCATGTCCGGTGGTTGCCTTGTTGGTATGCGGCTTTGTCAGCGCACAGCAGAAGGCGAATTATAAGCTGGCGGAAAAGTTTCGTTTGTTGGAGCAGAATCCTATAGTAAAGTATTCGACAGAAGTCAGGCCGACATTTATTAACGATACGGATTGTTTCTATTATTCTTTTACGACACGTGAAGGAAAGAAATATTATTATGTTAATCCGAAGAAGAAAGAAAAACGTTTGTTATTTGATACGGATGAACTATTAAGCAAAATTGCAGCATATACAAAGAAAGCTTATTCTTCGGCAGATCCATATTTGTCTTTCACCTTTATGAAAGATAACGAAACGATTCGCATTGATTTTGACCGTGGGCTTTATACGTATAATATTCATACGAAAGTGTTGGAGAAGCTTAATGAAAAGCCTTCTTATGGGAATGCTGACCCGTATTGGATGAAATATTCGCCGGACAGTCTTTTCTTTTTATATGCAAGCCGTCATAATTTGTATTTTGTAGGCAATCCTCAAAAGGGGCAGGATACCATACCTGTAAAATTAACCGCTGATGGGGAAAGGCATTATACTTTCAACCGTGAAGAAGAAGGAGAATCAGAAGGACGGTTTGGAGCCGAATCCGCTCATTGGATTCCGGGTACTCATCGTTTTTATGCCGTGCGTGAAGATAATCGGAAAGTTCGTGATTCATGGCTCATCAACTCGTTGGATACTCCTTATCCGACATTGAAGACATATAAAGCCGAGCTTGCAGGCGATAAATATGTTACCCAATATGAATTGTTAATTGGTGACGTGGATAGCCGTGAAGTGAAGAAGATTGATATTAACCGTTGGCCGGATCAATATATCGATGTCCTTTACGTCTCGGGAGATGGAAAGCGTTTGTATTTTCAACGTTATAACCGCACGTGGAATCAGGCGGATATTTGTGAAGTGGATGTGGAGACGGGAAAAGTCCGTGTCGTGATTCATGAGGAAAACAAGCCTTACCTTGACTACCAGATGCGTAATGTTTCCTTCCTGAATGACGGAAAAGAAATCCTTTTCCGCTCTGAACGAAATGGGTGGGGACATTATTATCTTTATGATACGGCTACCGGTAACCTGAAAAATCAAGTGACGGATGGTACATGGGTAGCCGGTCCGATAGCGAAGATTGATACTGTTAGACGTAAAATTTATTTTTATGGTTACGGTAGAGAGAAGGAAATCGACCCTTATTATTATATTCTTTATGAGGCACAGTTGGACCGTTCGAATACGCTTCGTCTGCTTACATCGGAGAATGCTTCACATGAGGTCAGTATTTCTCCGTCTTGCCGATATTTGGTAGATTCTTACTCTACTGTTTCGCAGGAACCGGTAAATGTGGTTCGTAACCGGAATGGAAAGATAATCATGACCTTGGAGAAACCGGATCTTCAGCCTGTCTATGAGATGGGATGGAAAGCACCGGAACGTTTTAAGGTAAAGGCTGCCGATGGGGTGACCGATTTGTATGGTGTGATGTGGAAACCTGCTGATTTTGACTCGACGAAAGTGTATCCTATTATTTCGAATGTTTATCCGGGGCCATTTTTTGAATATGTACCTACACGCTTTACGATTAACGATGTTTATAATACACGTTTGGCGCAATTGGGATTTATTGTAATCACTGTAGGGCATAGAGGTGGTACTCCGATGCGGGGGAAGGCTTATCACACTTACGGATACAACAATATGCGCGATTATCCGTTGGCGGATGACAAGTATGCTATTGAGCAACTGGCCGCCCGCTATCCGTTTATTGATATTACTAAAGTCGGTATTTACGGGCACTCAGGTGGTGGATTTATGTCGGCTGCTGCCATTTGCACTTATCCCGATTTTTATTCGGCTGCCGTTTCGTCGGCAGGTAATCATGACAATCGCATTTACAACAAAGGTTTTGTAGAGATTCATTTCGGTGTAGACGAAAGGGTGAAAACGACTAAAGATAGTTTGGGAGTGGAAAGTACAACTTATGATTACAGTGTTCGTGTGCGCCCGAATCAGGAGCTGGCGAAGAACTACAAACATGGCTTGTTACTGTTTACGGGTGCGATGGATAAAACTGTAAATCCGGCCCATACATTGCGTCTGGCGGATGCATTAATTAAGGCAGACAAGGATTTCGATTTGTTTGTATTACCGAAATGCACGCACGGATTCTTCGGTGAGTCTGAAGAATTTTTTGAACATAAGATGTGGCGTCATTTTGCCCGTTTGCTGCTATATGATAATTCGGCTGATTTTGATGTTGATTTGAATAAAGATATGATTAAAGATGACAGGAGAAGATAAGATGAATCGGATATTTATGTATATAGGGGTTATAGTGGGGTTGGCGTTAGGAGCTAATCTTCCGGTTGAGGCTCAGAAAAAGTCGTTGGATATAGAGGCATGTACATTATGGAAGCGTATTGATGCACCGGATATTTCACCGACAGGCAGATGGGTGACTTACCGTATATCGTTAATGGAATATAATCCGGATAACAGAGAAGAGAAGCCATTGCATCTATTTGATTCTCATACTCGAAAAGAGATATTGTTGGATGGTGATATAGAAAGATTGGAATTTTATAATAAGGACCAGGGAGCTTTTTATCAACAGACAGACTCTGGGGGAGTAATGAAAACAATCTTGTTATCGTTGCCTTCAGGAATGAAGACCGAATGGAAGCACCAAGAGGATTTTCACCCTGTAGAAGGGACCCCTTATTCAGTTTCGGTTATTAATGTACCCAAAGATACTATAAATCATGTTCCGGCTTTTAACAGGCTGGTGATACGTCATCTGAAAACAGAGGTTGCTTTTCATATTGACAGTATCGGCTATCATACCTTGTATGACGGAGGACGTTCTATTCTTTTCATTCGTAAAAAGTCCGGCGGAAACGAGTTATGCTATGGTCCTTTAGCTGGTCCATATAAGACTCTTTATCAAAGCTCTATAAAGAAGGAGCCTTCTTCTTATAGTTTTAATGAGAAAGAGATGACTGGAGAGTTTAGCATAAATGATTCTTTGTGGTATGCTTTCTCATTAAAGAAGCCGGGTTGTAACCTGTTTTTTGACCGGAAAGAGATTGTTTTGCCTGATGGTATGTCTATCGGACGTATTGACTTGTCTAAAAGCCATAATTTTCTGAAACTTGAACTTCGGGGCTCACAGCAAATTTCACGTAGAAGGGAAGAACCGGAGAAGAAACCGGACAAGAGCTTTGAATTGGAGTTGTGGACATGGAATGAAATGGAGGTTCCGACTTTACAAAGAGGTGGACGTTATAGGCAAGATAAGTCGGTGACGTATATTTATGATATTTCTTCTAAAAAGCTTACTGAAGTAGCTTCATCTACTGTAGATTTACTCTTACCGTCGGGAGCGGAAAAATTGGATTATGTGCTTTACACGGATGAATCTCCGTATAAGATGCAACGTGAATGGTTGGACCAGTTGCCGTTTGATGTTTATTCAGTGAATGTGCATACAGGTGTAAAACAATTGATCGGACGTAGTTATCGTACTACTCCAAAATGGTCGGTGAATGGTAAGTGGGCGGTAATGTACGATCCTATTGCGCAGGTTTGGAATAAATTTGATGGTGCTACCGGTAAGGTTGTAAATATATCAGATGCTATCGGTTATCCGATGTTCGTGGAAAGTTATGATCAGCCAGCTCCTGCTCCTGCTTATGGAATAGCTGGGTGGACGGCTGACGGGAATAATGTGTTTCTGTACGATGCATATGACTGGTGGAAGATTGATTTGACAGGAGAACGTCAGCCGGAGTGCCTGACTAAAGGATATGGTCGCAAGCATGGCAAATCTATTCGTAAAATGACGAGTAATATAGATAAGGATGTTTTTCAGAAAGACGAAAAAGTCATAGTTAGCCTTTGGGATAAAGACACGATGGATGAGGGTGTCTATCAGCTTGATATGAAAGGCCGTCTGAGAAAATTGATGGAGGGGAATTATGTATATACTATACATCGTTTTTCTGACAATCATGAGTATTGCGTTTGGAATCGTCAGAATGTATCGGAATTTAGGGATTTGTGGTGGAGTAAGTCCGATTTCTCCAATCCCGTTAAAGTGACGAATGCGAATCCTCAACAAGCAGATTATAAATGGGGTACAGTTAAATTGGTAAAGTGGACCAATTATGAGAATAAAGAAAATAAAGGGTTGCTTTATTTGCCTGAAGATTATGATCCTCAAAAAGAATATCCGGCGTTGGTGCAGTTTTATGAAACTCATTCCGGTGAGTTGAATATTTATCATGCACCTTTGTTGAGTAGTGCGTTAGGGGATCCTATGTATTTTGCCAGCAATGGTTATATTGTGTTTATGCCGGA
>OLWA01002753.1_pt1 | contig 14873 bp, 8 predicted proteins | sample 1673251 | NCBI WGS metagenome assembly OLWA01 (sample SAMEA3178937, study PRJEB25190) | human gut metagenome | biome: human gut; feature: human-associated habitat; material: faeces | place: Austria | collected 2013
ATTTTTACACTCGCGTAGTTGTTTAACATTTCAACCGGGTTTTGCAGCTGACCCCTTTTTATTTTATAAGGTAGGGGTATTTGGCATGGATGGATATGGCAATAGATTCGGTTGACTCATTCTGACAACCGAATTCCCGAAAATAATAGTCTGTGTCCTCATCAATAAGACTGAAGCCGCGGTCTTCCTCTCGTTGGCGTTTAATAAAACAAAAAGCGTAGGAATCTGTATCTGTTACCGTCCTACTATCAGAGGCTTCTCGCATTGCCCTTCTCTGTAGGACGGCAACGCAGAAGCCCACGCCAGTATATGTAATCAATGCAACCGGCATACGGTCTCTCCCGAGACATAATGCCTGTAGCAAGGGTATATTACATATCCACGGGCATCTACCGTTGCTCAACCCTTGACAGAGAATGAAATTTTGCGAGAATTTCTGATAGTCAAGAATCAGCGCGGATAAACGCTTTTTATGTATGTTCACTACATCCCGCCACGCTTATTCCGGTAGCAGGAGGCTCGGAATAATCTCCCTCCTGGCGCGGTCCGCGATAGGCAGTCTGCGTTCGCAAAGTTACTATTAAAATTTTATTGTACAATATTTCCGTGACAATTTAGAAGTATATTATCGGCATAAACCCATAGGCCGGAGGATTCTGCAGCAAAGAACAAGCAAAAATTATGGTGGTGGGTCGAAATTCATCACCGCAATTTTTGTATCCGGACAGACTGGGGCTGTCATAATGGCTTTACTGCAAACAATCTGCGATTCAATAAATAGCGTCAGCAGCAAAAGCACGTTTAAAAGCGCATCCTGCGCGATTCCTTTTCACCCGGCTTTCGCGCGCCGGTTGTGCAAAAACCGCAGCTAAAATTGAACAGCACGAGGCTGCGTCGCAATTTTTACGACGCAGCCTCGTGATAAGGTCGGAGATAAAGCCGGAATTACGGAAGTCCGCTTCTCCTTTTTCGGATATAAAGAACGGTGTGAGTGTTACATTATTCCGCGCTCGCGGAGTTTGAGCTGCCATGCCCAGGCCGAACGCATTGTATCGTCAAGGGAAGTTTCGGCTTTCCAGCCAAGAACGTTGTTGGCGTGAGACGGATCGGCCCATACTTTTTCGATGTCGCCTGCACGGCGTCCTACGATCTTATGGGGAACTTTCACGCCGGTAGAGCGCTCGAAGGCGTCGATGAGTCCGAGCACTGATGTGCCGAGGCCGGTTCCGAGGTTGAATATCTCTATTTTGTCCTCACTGGCATCGTTGAGCATGCGCTCCACGGCAATCACGTGGGCCTTGGCGAGGTCAACCACATTGATGTAGTCGCGGATGCACGATCCGTCGGGGGTATTGTAGTCGTCGCCGAACACGCTCAGTTCCTTGCGTATGCCCATGGCTGTCTGTGTGAGATAGGGCACGAGGTTCTGCGGAACGCCGTTGGGCAACTCTCCGATCTCGGCCGAGGGATGTGCGCCGATGGGGTTGAAATAGCGGAGGATAACGCTCTTGAACGGTGCGCCGGAGGTAATCACGTCAGTGATGATTTCTTCTGAAATTTGCTTGGTGTTGCCGTAGGGGGAGGTGGCTTTCTTGATGGGCGACTGCTCGGTGACTGGATTCTGGTCGGGCTCGCCGTAAACGGTGCATGAGGAGGAGAACACGATTCCTTTCACACCGTTGGGACCCATCAGGTCCAGAAGGTTGAGGAGGGTGTTGAGGTTGTTGCGGTAGTAGAGGATGGGTTTTTCAACTGATTCGCCCACGGCTTTGCTTGCGGCGAAGTTGATTATGCCTTTGATGCCGGGATAGTCGGCAAAAAGTTTCTTGAGAGCGTTGAGGTCGGTGCAGTCGGCTTCCACGAAGTCGGGACGGATACCGCTGATGCGCTCTATGCCGTCAAGAACCTCACGGTTGCTGTTGGAGAGATTGTCGATTATTACTACGGGGTAGCCGGCTTTCTGAAGCTCAACCACGGTGTGGGAGCCGATGTAGCCTGTTCCTCCGGTTACGAGGATGCGGTCTTTTTTCATTGGAGGGGTTTTATGTTGATTTAAGTTATGTCAGAGGTTATGATATTGCAAATATAACTCAATTCCTTGTTTTATGCGAGGCTTTTCAGTCCTTTTTTTCAAGAGTGAGGGTCATGCGGCAGTTGGCGCAGTCAAAACCGAGACGGAAGGTCATCGCTCCTGATTTAAGGAAGAGGTTTGCGGGCCATTGCGCGCCCCGGGGCGTACGCAGGCAGTGTCCGCATTCGCGGCGCAGGCAATAGCGGGTGGTCATCACTCTCAGGTCACCCTTATTAGTTGTCCGTCCCGTTTCAAGTGCTGGTTCGATGGCTGTGGCGCCACAGTCGCGATAGAAATCTTCGGCAAGACGGTTGGCCACGTTGTCGTGGTATGTGAGAGTTTTCAAAGTCTCGGGCAAGTAAAGATCAGTAGCCTGATGGCGGCGGTACTCAATGGTCCGCGATGCCGTTCTCGCGCGTTCAAGGGTCTCGAGGGCGCGACGTCGCAGATCGGTTATCACCGATAGCGGAATGAAATATTTTTCAGCCAGATCAGTTACGGTTCTCGCACGGAAAACTGTGTCGCCGGTCTTTCGGAGTGCCTGCAGTCTCGCTTCGGCCTGGGGCTTTCGCGCTTCCTGCAGTTCGAGAGCGGCAGAAGCGGAGGCGCTTATACCTGTCTCATCCGTCACGTCAAGCGCCAGTCCGAAGCTGACGGTACGCAGAGTCATATCCACCGCGATTGTGCGCGTCGCGGTTTCGGATTCAAGCAGGGTCTCGCGCTCGTGGTTGTGGTTACGCAGGAGAACTGTACCGGCAGGAACGTCAGTGTCTGTGGCGCAGAAAAGTGTGTTTCCTTCCACACGGTTCACTCTGAATCCTTTGAAGCGGCGTTCACTGTCGAAGTATCCCAGTCCGTCACCGTTGTGGAGTGGGGTGGTAAGTGAGGCTTTGACAGTGCGGCCTTTGCTGGAGATTACTTTTCCCACAGGTACGCCTGTCCACTTCGGAGAGTCGATTGACGCCATTTTTACCGTAGGCCGTGCCACGGTGGAGAAGTATTCGGTATACCCGCGGTTGAATCCCTCGGCAAGGTCAGGTGTAAAAGAGATTGCGGAAATGCCGTCGGATGCGCGGCGGTATTTTCCGGCGGGAGCTTCCGAAATGACGCGGTCGATTATTTCACGGTAAGCCGCCACAGCGTTCTTTACGTAAGCGGCATCCTTCAGGCGCCCTTCGATTTTGAAGGATGAGACACCGGCGTCCATCATGGCACCTACAAGGGCCGAGCGGTTGAGGTCGCGCAGTGAAAGCAGGTGCTTGTCGGCTATCAGCACGCGTCCCGACTCATCCGTCAGGTCGAAACTGTGGCGGCATATCTGCGGGCAGCATCCACGGTTCGCGCTCCGGCCCAGAGTGGCCTGTCCGGCCTGGCAGTCGCCACTGTAGCTCACACACAGGGCGCCATGCACAAAAGCCTCGATGGAGGCGAGCCCTTTTACCGAATCGGCTATGGCGCGCGTTTCCTCCAATGTGAGTTCGCGTGGCACCACGAGCTGGCTGAAGCCGGCGCGCGCGAGAAAAAGGGCCTTTTCAGGAGTGCGGATGTCGCACTGGGTGCTTGCATGCAAGGCAATCGGGGGAATGTCGAGCCGCAGAAGAGCCATGTCCTGGACTATCAGGGCGTCGGTTCCCGCGCGGTACAGCTCTTTTATCAGGCGTTCAACATTGCTCAGCTCCGAATCATACACGATGGTGTTGAGTGTCACGTAGACCCGGGCGTTGAAACAGTGGGCATAGTCGGTAACGCGTGCTATGTCGGCCACCGTATTGGCGGCAGCCTGACGCGCGCCGTGGCTTTCGGCACCGATATAAACGGCATCGGCGCCATGTTTTATGGCTTCGATTGCTGTCGCGGCATCACGGGCCGGGGCAAGCAGCTCTATAGTGTGAGGTGTCATGATTTCTGTTTCTATGCAAAGGTACATAAAAAAGAAGCCGAATGCACAGGTTCCGGCTTCTTTATGAAAGAGAGTAGGGCATTACTGCTGTTTCACAATTATGGAATAGACCTCGTCGAGGTGCTTTTGCAGTTCGGGCTGGAGGATGGCGGCTTCGCGTGGGTCGACCATCCGGAGGTCGGCATAGCGGTTTTCACCGTTTATAAAGGTGATGAGCGAACCGTCGGGCGCCGCGCAGTCAACGGTGAGAGCCGGTTTACCTTGGGCGGTGAGAGCCGGATTATATCGGTAGAGAGGCCAGTAGCCTGCCTTGACGGCGAGTTTCTGCTCCACTGCGGCGTGGCTCATGCCTGAGCGTATGCCATGGTTGATACACGGACAGTAGGCTATAACTATCGACGGGCCGGGATAGGACTCGGCTTCCATCAGAGCCTTGATGGTCTGCATATAATTGGCGCCAAGAGCCACGGAGGCCACGTAGATGTTTCCGTAAGTCATCATCATGCGCCCGAGATCCTTCTTGATGGTGCGTTTTCCGTCGGCCGCATATTTCATCACCGCTCCGAGTGGAGTGGCTTTCGAAACCTGTCCGCCTGTGTTGGAGTAACATTCCGTATCCATCACCAGAATATTGATGTCGATGTCCTTGGCAAGGACGTGGTCAAGACCGGCGAAACCTATATCGTAGGCCCATCCGTCGCCTCCAATGGCCCATACGGACTGTTTGGGTAGCATGTCGGCGCGTTCCAGGATTTTCCTGCCGGCAGGATTGTCGGGACAGGAGGCTTCGATGGCTTTTACAAGGGCCGTTCCGGCAGCGTCGGCGTCCGCGGCGTCCGCGCGCCCCCTGAGCCATGACTGAGCGGCATCGCGCACCTCAGAGTGTACGGAGAAATCTCCAGCAAGAACGCTTACGTCCGCGGCGAGCGTGGCACGTCGGGCAGCGGTGGCGCACGCCATTCCGAAACCATATTCGGCGTTGTCCTCAAAGAGGGAGTTGCCCCATGCGGGACCGCGTCCGGTCTCGGTGTCGGTGCAATAGGCGTTGCTCGGGAAGTTGGCTCCCCAGATCGAGCTGCATCCCGTGGCGTTGGCTATCAGAAGCCGCTGGCCGAAGAGCTGGGTGAGCAGTTTTACATAAGGTGTCTCGCCGCACCCCGCGCACGCGCCGGAGAACTGCATGAGAGGTTGCCTGAACTGTGTGGAAATGACAGTAGCGGGAGGGAGTCCCGGATTTTTGCGCGTGACGCGGGTCTGCACATAATCGAGGCACTGTGCCTGGACATCGTGGATAGATGCGACAGGCACCATATCGAGAGCTTTCCCGGGGCAGATTGTAGCGCATGAGCCGCAGCCCACGCAATCGTCGGGAAAGACCTGAATGCGGTAAAAAAGCTTCGCGTCCTTGGATCCGCCGTAGCGGGCAGCCGCGGTCGTGAAGCCTTGGGGTGCTGTCGCTACCTCGGCTTCGGAGAGCAGATAGGGACGGATAGCTGCGTGAGGGCACACGAACGAGCAGTCGGTGCACTGCACGCACTTCTGGGCCGTCCACCTCGGAATATTGACAGCGATACGCCTCTTTTCATAGGCCGTGGTGCCCATAGGCATCGTGCCGTCGGGGTTCAGAGCCGAAACCGGAATATTTGAACCCAACAATTGCAGACACGGGCGTGCCACGTCTTTTATGAAATCCGGAATCGGCTTCCCGGCGGCAGGCATGACGTCGGGCACCACGGTCCATGAAGAGGGGTAGTTTATTTCTTTAAGAGCTTCTGCGGCCTTGTCGATGGCGCTGAGATTGTTCTGAACCTCGGCCTGGCCTTCGTGAAGATATGACTGTGATATGAGCTGGCTATAGCGTTGCATCGCGGCGTCGAACGGGAGCTTGTCCGACATAAGATGCAGGAACACTGTGGCCATAATGGAGTTTATCCTTACACCCAGACCGCATTGCTGTGCGAGGGAGTTGGCGTCGATGTTGTAGAACCGGAGTTTTTTCGATGCAATGGCCCGTTTCATACGTGTGGGAAGCTTTTCTTCAAGCTCATCGGCGCTCCACGGCGAGTTGAGCACGAAAATTCCGCCCGGCTTTATGTTGTCGAGCATCTCGAAACGGTCCACGTAGGTGTTTTTGTTGCATCCCACATAATCGGCATCGATTATGGAGTAGGCTGCTTTTATGGGCGCGGGAGCGAACCGCAGCTGCGAGATGGTGTAGCCTCCCGATTTCTTGGCGGAATAATTGAAGAAAGCCTGAGCGTAAAGCGGAGCCACCGACGATACACAGTCGGCTATCTGACGGGTGGCGCCCACGGTTCCGTCAGAGCCCATTCCGTAGAATATGGCCTGTGTCATTCCGGGAGCAGGTACAATGAAATGTGCGCCGGAGATATCAAGCGACAGATGGGTCACATCGTCGTCGATACCCACGGTGAAACCTTTGATGGGGTGTTCCGACATTAGATTGTCGAACACCGCTTTTGCCATCACCGGGTTGAATTCCTTGCTTGAAAGGCCGTAGCGACCGCCGATTACTTTAATAGGTCGCCCGGCGTCGAGCACGGCAGCGGCCACATCGAGATACAGAGGCTCGCCGAAAGCACCCGGTTCTTTGGTGCGGTCGAGCACGGCAATGCGTTTCACGTTCGCCGGTATTGCCTCCAGCAGCTGCGTGGCAGGGAAGGGACGGAATAGACGAAGCTTGACCACTCCGGTTTTGTAGCCGTGGGTGTTGAGCCAGTCCACGGTTTCCTCGACTACCGCGGCAGATGACCCTATGCATATTATAATGTCGGTGGCATCAGGAGCTCCGTAATAGTCGGCAAGATGATACTGACGCCCGGTGACCGATGCGCAGCGGTCCATGGCTTTCTGCACTATCTCCGGAAAAGCGAGATAGAAGGGATTCGAGGCTTCGGCGTTCTGGAAGTAGACATCGGAGTTCTGAGCCGAGCCGCGCAGGGTAGGATGCACGGGATTGAGGGCACGGTCGCGGAACGCGCGCACCTTGTCCCAGTTTACCAGCGGAGCCATTGCCTCGTAGGGAATCACATCTATGGTGGATGATTCGTTGGATGTGCGCCATCCGTCGAAAAAGTGAAGCACGGGGACTCGGCCGTCGATAGCCGCCAGATGCGCCACAAGGGCGAGATCCATTGTTTCCTGGACGGATGCCGAGGCGAGCATGGCGAACCCTGTGGCACGGCAGGCCATCACATCCTGATGGTCGCCGAATATTGAGAGGGCGTGGGTGGCGAGAGAACGCGTGCCTACATGGAAAACGGCAGGCAATAGTTCGCCTGCCATCTTATACATGTTGGGTATCATCAGCATCAGCCCCTGGGAGGCTGTGAAAGTGGTGGCGAGAGCTCCGGCGGAGAGCGCGCCATGGGTTGCGCCGGCCGCTCCGAGCTCGCTTTCCATCTCCTTCACATGAAGAGGCTGGCCCATGAGGTTTTTGCGTCCCTGCATGGCCCAGCGGTCGGCTGTCTCACCCATGGAAGCCACGGGCGTGATAGGATAGATAGTGGCGATTTCGCTCAGGGCATAGGCCACATGGGTTGCAGCCGTGCAGCCGTCCATTATCTGTTTTGTCGACTTTTCGTTCATAAATAGTGCTGAAAGGGTTTTGCCGGTGAAGTGGCTTAAGAGGGATGTGGCGGCTTATAAGTCTTATAGAACGTATAAGATTTATAAGGCTTATAAGCCACATTGAATCAGGTTATATTCAGAATGCTTTGAGGCAAAGATCGGTAATCCATATCCAGAGGGGACAGAATCCGATAAAGAGAATTACACTCAGAGTAAGCGATGAAGTGCCGGTGGCTACGTATGTATCGTATTCGTCGGCGATAATGATGCCGGAGAATGCCGGGGGGAGGGCACATGCCACAACGAGCATCTTGAGGTTGAGGGGATCCATGTGGAACATCAGACCGGCGATGAGCGCCATCGCAGGCATGAGAATAAGCTTAAGGATGGATCCGAGGATGGCCTGCCAGTTGAGGGAGACCTTGATGGCGGAGAGAGTGATGCCGGCGGAGAACACGGCCATGGAAGCGTTGGCTTTGGCCATGAGGTCGAACGAAGGGCTTGCCCATGCCGGCCATTTAAGACCGCAGAGCACCAGAATCACGGCCAGGATAGGAGCCCATGCCACCGGTTGTTCCAGAGCGTGGATGACGGGAGTCCAGGCGCTTACCTTTTTGCCGGGAGCCTGTGTCTTTTCAAGAGAGGCGTTGAGCAGGGAGAGACCTACAGGAATACCTACGGCGTTGACCACGATGCCTATGATAGCGACTACGAGGGCCACGGCGGGAGTGGTGCCGAAGATAGGCTCGAGCACAGCGAATCCCAGGAAGCCGATTGTGGGCGATCCGTTGATAAGGGCGGCCACGGCGCCGTCGGCTCCGTTGTTTCCTTTAAAGCAATATGCGAAGATGAAATACACAAGCATAAAGCACACCATGATTACCACAAGGGATATGATGGAAAGCTTTATGTCAGCGGCAAGCATCTCGCGGCTTGACTGCACGATTGATACGAACAGGGCTGCGGGCAGGGCGTAATCGAGCACGACCTTGTTGAATTTTTTGGCGTCGTCTCCGGAAAAGATTTTACGTCTGCCGGAAATATAGCCCGCAAGCATTATCACCACGATAGGGACAATTGCGTATAGGATTATATGTAACATAATAAATTCAATTAGCAGTTAAACGGAATGTCCTGAATAATCCAGCTGCGCCGCCGGGTAAGGATTCCGGCGGCGGCGAGACCATTTAAGGTGAAAATGCTTGGTCTAAACGGTTACATCAATCAGGGTAGCGGGATTGAGATAGCCGATGTGACCGCTTTCTTTGCCTGAGTCGGCTGCCAGCTGCACATCTATCAGACAGGGTTTCTTCGAGGCGACGGCCTCGGTAAGTGCTGTGAAGAGTTCAGCGGGTGTGGTCACATAATAAGTAGTGGCACCGAATGCGTCGCCGAGCTTGTCGTAACGAGCCTTCACATCGAGGGTGGTCGGGGCCGGATCGCCGTTGTGGCTCAGGTTGACACCGATGCCATTGTATATGCCACCGTTATTGAAAATACAAACGGTGACCGGGAGATTGTATCTGCATATAGTTGAGAAATCCATGCCGGAGAATCAGAACGCGCTGTCGCCTTCCACGGCAACCACGCTTTTTCCGGAAGCAACTGCGGCACCTACGGCCGAGCCCATGCCCATGCCCATAATGGCCCATGTGGCGCAGTCAATGCGGTGACGGGGCAGGAACATGTCGATGGAGTCGCGGGTATCGTCGAGTGTATTGGCGCCTTCGTTCACCAGAATCACGTCGGGGTTGGCTTCGAGCACTTTCTTCACTGAGCTGAGCGCGCTCCAGTGGGTCATGGGAACGGTCTGAGGCTCCAGACGCTCCAGGAACTTGGCGTTCTTTACTTTGGATTCGCTCTGGATTCCGCTTACCCATGCCGGGTCCATGGCGAGTTTCTTATCGGCCAGAGCGGCTATGATGGCATCGACGGAGCTTTCGAGATCGCCCACCACAGGAGCGGCTATCGGGCGGTTGCAGTCGATTTCTTCGGGATCGATGTCGAGCTGTATGAATTTGCCTTCGGGATTCCACTTGCCGTGGCCGCGGGAAAGAAGCCAGTTCAGGCGCGCTCCCACCAGCATAACCACGTCGGCCTGTTCCATGATTGTGGAGCGTGCCGAGATGGCACTCAGCGGATGGTTGTCGGGCATCAGGCCCTTTGCCATAGACATGGGATAGAACGGAATACCGGTGGATTCGATGAGTTTTTTGATTTTGTCATCGATCTGGGCGTAGGCGGCACCTTTGCCCAGAAGAATTGCCGGGCGTTTTGCTGACGCCAGAAGATTTATGGCGCGGTCCACGGCCTCGGGTGAAGGAATCTGGGCCGGTGCCGGATCGACAGGCTGGAAGAACAGTTTTTCAGCATCCGCACGGTTCATGATTGCACCGAGGCAGGGGGTGGTGACGTCGAGGTAAACACCGCCGGGACGGCCGCTTACGGCAGCGCGGTAGGCGCGGGCCACTGCGGTGGGGATGTCCTCGGGTTTGTTTACGCGGTAGGCTGCTTTTACCAGGCCTTTTGCCACGTTGAGCTGGTCGAGGCCTTCGTATGTGCCCTGGTCAAGGTCAATGGGCTCGCGCACGCTCGAACCCGAAATCTGAATCATCGGGTAGCAGTTGACGGTGGCGTTGGTAGTGGCCGTCAGGCCGTTCATGAATCCGAGGGAAGAGACTGTAAGCAGTACGCCGGGAGTCTTTGTGAGGAAGCCGTGTGTGGCGGCTGCCATGCCGGCCTGCTGCTCATGGCGGAAACCGATGAAGCGTATGCCGAGGTCCTGGGCGATATAAGCAAATTCGGTCACGGGAATACCCACGAGACCATACATAGTATCGATGCCTACATTTTTAAGCGCCTTCGCCAAGATATACATTCCGGTAACCTGTTCGGGAAAATGAGGGGCCGGTTTCTGCGGGGCGGTAGGATTTGTAGTTGTCATAAATTCGGTTATGAGAATAGTTGAAAATATAAAATACCGGAGCGGCGCGGCCGCAATCAGAATGATGTGGACTGCTCCGCTCCGGTTTTAATTATTATAGAGAGCTATTATTTGGCTGCCTCTTTAGGCATGGGAGTCGTTGTGCCGTTTTTGGCAAACGAGTCAATCTGTTCCGGAGTGTAGCCAAGTTCGGTAAGCACTTCCGTGGTGTTTCCTCCAAGAGTAGGACACGGACCATAGGTAGGCTGATAGTCAGAAATGGTGAAGGGAACACCCACGGTGACGAACTCGCCGATCTTGCCACCCTGGTTGATCTTGACAAGGGTGTTGCCGTCGTAGAGGCTTTCGTCGTCCATAATCTCTTTTGTGGAAAGAACGGGACCTACGGGCACGCCAGCCTTGGAAAGGAGTTCGGTAACCTCGAATTTGGTCTTCGTGATTGTGAACTGCTCGATGCGGGCGTAGATTTCCTGTTTGTGTTTGTCGCGGGCATCGGCGGTGTTGAAGTCGGGATTGGTGAGCCAGTCATCGAATCCGAGAGCTTTTGCGGCGAGTTCAAACTCTTTTGCTCCGCGCTGGAGGATTACATAGACATACGCGTTGGGGTCGGTTTCCCATCCTTTGCACTTATAGGTCCAGCCGAGCACGCCGGAGCCTTCCTGGTTGCCGGAGCGGGGGACAAAGTCGCCGAATTTCTCATTGGGATACTGCGGGAACTGGGTCAGGTAGCCTATGCGGTCGAGTGTGAGCTGGTCGCGTGTCTTGATACGGCATAGGTTAAGACATGCATTGTGCATCGACTGGTAGACATATGATCCTACACCTGTCTTTTCGCGCTGGAGAAGGGCAGTGAGCAGACCGATAAGAAGGTGCATGCCGGAGTTGGAGTCACCGAGGGCGGCGCCGCTCTGGGTGGGCACATTATCGGGACCCTGCCACCATCCGGTGGTGGAGGCTGCGCCGGCTGTCACCTGGGCCACAGGCTCGTAAGCCTTGAGGTTCACATATTTAGATGAGAGGGGAAATCCCTTGATGGTGCCGTAGATACAGCGCGGGTTGAGGGCATGGACGGCTTCCCAGCTGAAACCGAGCTTATCCATGGCGCCGGGGTGGAGATTCTCGACGAAGATATCGCACTCCTTTATGAGTTTGGTGAGAATCTCTTTTCCGTCGGGAGTCTTTGCGTCGAGAGCGAGTGATTTTTTGTTGGAGTTGAGTTGAAGGAAGTAGTAGCTGGGTTCATCAGGGAGGAACTGGAGTTCCTTGCGGGTGGCGTCGCCTACTCCGGGTCGTTCAATTTTTACAACTTCTGCGCCAAGCCAGGCAAGCATCTGAGTACATGAGGGACCGGATTGAACCTCGGTGAAGTCTACCACCTTGATTCCTTGTAGAGGGGCTGTGTTCATAATCGTTTTGTGATTTAATTCTAATAATTACATTAAGAATGGGTTTGTATCATAACGCCCTGTGAGGGCGTCGGCAAGAGCGGGATTGAGGCTTCCGTGGCCGGTTCTTGCTTTCGATAATCAAACAAAGGCAATGCTTTCAATGTTCGGAAATTAACATTTTAGGATTCGTTTTATTTGCATTGTTTAACTTTCTTCCAAATAATAGAGGTGAAGTGTGTGAAAATCAAAGAAACTGATTAAATTTGCAGTCGGTTTGTCGGCTTCCGTGCGGAGTCGGCCTCTAAATATGTCATAACTAATTAAAAGACAATGATAAACATTACATTTCCCGACGGCTCGACCCGACAGTTTGAAAGTGGTGTGACTCCTCTTCAGATTGCCGAAAGCATAAGCCAGCGTCTTGCTCAGGATGTGCTGGCGGCGAGCGTCAACGGCAAGGAATGGGACCTGTCCCGTCCGGTAACCGAGGATGCCGAAGTGCGTCTTTACAAGTGGGAAGACCCTGAGGGCAAACATGCATTCTGGCATAGCTCGGCCCACCTTCTTGCCGAGGCTCTTCAGCAGCTTTATCCCGGAGTGAAATTCGGTATAGGACCGGCTATTGAAAACGGTTTTTATTACGACATCGACCCAGGAGAACATGAAATCACCGCTGCCGATTTCCCCAAAATCGAGCAGAAGATGCTTGAACTGGCCCGAACAAAACAGCCCATAGTAAGAAAGGAGATATCCAAAGCCGACGCGCTGAAAATGTTTGGCGACCGTGGCGAGGAATATAAGTGCGAGCTTATCTCCGAACTTGAGGACGGCACCATCACCACATATACACAGGGCGAATTCACCGACCTGTGCCGCGGACCCCATATCCCCACCACCGCTCCCATCAAGGCGGCCAAGGTGATGTCGCTTGCCGGTGCTTACTGGCGTGGCGACGAGAAGCGCAACCAGCTTGTGAGGGTGTACGGCATCACTTTCCCCAAGCAGAAGATGCTCGACGAGTATCTGGCGCTGCTTGAGGAGGCCAAGAAACGCGACCACCGCAAACTGGGCAAAGAGATGGAGCTCTTCACCTTCTCACAGAACGTGGGCGCCGGTCTGCCCCTGTGGCTCCCCAAGGGTGCCGCTCTCCGCGACCGTCTGGAGCAGTTCCTCCGCAAAATCCAGAAACGTTACGGCTATCTGCAGGTGATCACCCCGCATATCGGCAACAAGAATCTCTACGTGACCTCCGGCCATTATGCCAAATACGGCAAAGACTCCTTCCAACCCATCCACACTCCCGAGGAAGGGGAGGAGTATCTGCTCAAACCCATGAACTGCCCCCATCACTGCGAGATTTATCGCTCGTCACCGCGAAGCTACCGCGACCTCCCCATGCGTCTGGCTGAGTTCGGTACCGTTTACCGCTACGAGCAGAGCGGCGAGCTCCACGGCCTGACCCGTGTGCGCGGCTTCACGCAGGACGATGCCCATATATTCTGCGCTCCCGAGCAGATAAAGGAGGAGTTCCTCAAAGTGATGGACATCATATTTTACATCTTCAAGGCCCTCAATTTCGACAACTACGAGGCTCAGATTTCGCTTCGCGACCCCAACAACAAGCAGAAATACATAGGTAGCGACGAGAACTGGCATCTTGCCGAGCAGGCTATCATAGAGGCGTGTCAGGAAAAAGGTCTGAAAGCTCGCACCGAACTTGGCGAGGCTGCGTTCTACGGCCCGAAGCTCGACTTCATGGTGAAAGACGCCCTCGGCCGCCGCTGGCAGCTGGGCACCATCCAGGTGGACTACAACCTTCCCGAGCGTTTCCAGCTGGAATATACCGGCAGTGACAACCAGAAACACCGCCCTGTGATGATTCACCGCGCGCCGTTCGGCTCCATGGAGAGATTCGTGGCCGTGCTTCTGGAGCATACCGCCGGACGCTTCCCGCTGTGGCTCACCCCCGATCAGGCAATTGTGCTTCCCATCAGCGAGAAATTCAACGACTACGCCCATGAGGTTGCCCGTCAGCTCGACGAGGCCGACGTGCGCGTGACCATCGACGACCGCAACGAGAAAATAGGCAAGAAAATCCGCGACAATGAACTGCGACGGATACCCTATATGCTCGTTGTAGGTGAAAAAGAAGCAGAAAATGGCACAATTTCAGTAAGAAAACAGGGCGAAGGTGATAAAGGAACGATGAAAATTGCTAACTTTGCAGAAATTTTGGCTGAAGAGGTCAAAAACATGACTAATAATCCTACTCATTGAATGGAGAAAAAACCTTTTGTACCGGGTCCGCGTCGCGATAACAACGGCCCTTCCCGCAGGGGCGGCAACGCACCCAAAGACCTTCACGCAATCAACGAACGCATTCGTGCCCGCGAGGTACGTTTGGTCGGTGACAACGTAGAGACAGGCATATATCCCATTCAGGAGGCTCTGAAGATTGCAGAGGCCCAGGGGCTCGACCTGATTGAAATCTCGCCCAATGCCGCTCCTCCGGTGTGCAAGGTGCTTGATTATCAGAAATTCCTCTATCAGCAGAAGAAACATCAGAAAGAGCAGAAAGCCAAGGCTACCAAGGTGGTTGTGAAGGAGATCCGTTTCGGACCCCAGACCGACGACCATGACTACAACTTCAAGCTCAAACATGCCATCGGCTTCCTTCAGGACGGTGCCAAGGTGAAAGCCTACGTTTTCTTCCGCGGCCGTTCTATCCTCTTCAAGGAACAGGGCGAGGTGCTTTTGCTCCGTTTCGCCAACGACCTTGAGGAATACGGCAAGGTGGAGCAGATGCCGGTGCTCGAGGGAAAGCGCATGATCATAATGCTCTCGCCCAAGAAAACCAAAGCCTGAGAAAACCAGAGATATAACTCGAATTAATACAATTAACAAAAACAAAAATGCCTAAGATTAAGACTAATTCCGGTGCCAAAAAGAGGTTCGCCCTTACCGGATCAGGAAAGATCA
>OLWA01002754.1_pt1 | contig 14870 bp, 11 predicted proteins | sample 1673251 | NCBI WGS metagenome assembly OLWA01 (sample SAMEA3178937, study PRJEB25190) | human gut metagenome | biome: human gut; feature: human-associated habitat; material: faeces | place: Austria | collected 2013
CGAAGGAAAATTTGTAGTTATGGATTGTAAGATACAAGGTGAAACCCTTGTTTTGAACAAAGGTACATACAGACTGGAGGAAATGGCGGGCAAATCAATTCGTTATCATCAATATGAAAAGGTGGTATGTGAGTGACCGGTAAAATGCCCGTCACCCAATAATGAATCATGAAAGGCGGTAAATACAATGTTATTTATTTGTTATCCAAAATGTTCAACTTGTCAGAAAGCCAGAAAATGGCTGGATGAGCACAACATACAATACACAGAGCGTCATATCGTGGAGGGGAATCCCTCCTACGAGGAACTGAAACAATGGCACGAAAAAAGTGGCCTCCCATTGAAAAAGTTTTTTAATACCAGTGGTATGATCTACAGAAAGATGGACCTTAAAAACAAACTGCCGGAGATGGAACAGGAAGAGCAGTTAAGGCTGCTTGCTACAGACGGTATGCTTGTGAAACGGCCGCTGGTTGTGACCGAGGACCATGTGCTTGTAGGATTTAAGGAAAAAGAGTGGGAGATTTTGTTGTAGAAAAAACACCTCACCCATCAACAGGAGATCAGCAGTTGGAAGCCATCAGCGTCATTTGTGAATTGATGGAGTTTACTTTTGGAAATAATAACATGAGAAAAAAATTAGGAAAAATAGATTGAAAGTGGGTGATTATGTGGTTAGAAAAGAATTTTTTGGAGAAACCAAGAATATAGAATTCAAAAGAGAAATTCCAAGTAAACATGAGAAATTTCTGAAAGATATTATAGCATTTTCAAATAGTACAGGAGGCCAGGTTGTTGTCGGTATTGAAGATGAAACATGCATAGTGTATGGAATCGGTGAACAAAGTCCTTTTAAACTGTCGGATTCAATATCTAATATGATTTCTGATGCATGTACACCTCAGATAGAAGTGGATATATCGATACAGACAATTGAAGATAAAACAATACTTGTAATAGATGTTGCACCTGGAAAATTCAGACCATATTATTTAACAAATAAAGGGAAAGAAACTACTTCTTATATCAGAATAAATGGAACAAGTAGACCGGCAGATGCAAGAAAATTACAAGAATTGGAATTAGAAGGTCAGGGAATATCTTATGATTCTTTACAGGATATTGGTAGAGAATTTGACCAGAATAAATCATTAGCTTTATGTGCATATATGAAGCAGACGGCAATAAATGCGTGTAAAACAGAGGAAGAAAAGGTGTCTATAAAAGATATGACACTTGAAAAATTAGAGGATTTTGGATTACTGTGCAAGGTCGGTAGAGACTGGTATCCAACACATGCATTTGATTTACTGACTGAAAATCATAATAAGGCAGCAAAAATACAATGTGCATTATTTAAGGGAATTTCAAGAGATGTTTTTATAGATCAAAAGGAATTTACTGGTCCAATACAAGGACAAGTTGAGGCAGCTTATGAATTTGTTTTGAGACATATAAATATGGGCGCAAATATTGAAGGATTATTTAGAACAGATATTTATGAACTTCCAATTACAGCTATTAGAGAAATGATAGCTAATGCTGTTTTGCATAGAAGTTATCTGGATAGATCGTGCATTCAAGTATGTATATTTGACGATAGAATAGAGGTGCTTTCTCCAGGAATGTTGTACGGTGGGATTGATATTATAACTGCAAAACATGGGAAATCCACTTGTAGAAATGAAGCTATTGCAGAAGCTTTTCATTATATGAAGATTGTTGAGGCGTGGGGAACTGGAATTCCACGAATTATTAGCAGATGCAAAGAATATGGTTTGCAGGAGCCGGCATTCGAGGAACTTGGTGATGGATTTTTGGTAACAATGTTTAGAAAACCAACCAATCAAACCAACCGATCAAACCAAACCAACCAATCAGAAGAATCGAATCAAACTGATGCAGAACAAAATCAAGATACTAATGTTAGTGATTTAGAATACAGAATCATTGAATTACTAAAAACATGGCCTAATGCAACAACAAAAGAAATCACGAAGCAACTGGAGATTACGGATAATCAGGTAAAGTATTATATAAAGAAATTAAAAGATAATGGTAAAATTGAGAGAGTTGGGACAAATAGAAAAGGTTCGTGGAAAGTAATATGATTTTGGGGGAAAGGGAGATATGTGTTTTTTAAAAATAGGAAGGAGAAAACAAATGAACCGATTTATTTTTAGAAACATCAAACAGAACGAAACAGATCAGGCCAACACCATAGAGCAGATCTGCTTTCCGCCCCATGAAGCATGTTCTGAGAAGGACATGGTGGAACGGATCCGGGCAGCCGAAGAGTTGTTTTTAGTGGCGGTGGATGAAAAGACAGGGAAGATTGCCGGCTTTTTGAATGGAATTGCCACAGACGAATCCAGCTTTAGAGATGAATTTTTTACCGATGCCGGTCTTCATGACCCACAGGGCAAAAATATCATGCTTCTTGGTCTGGATGTGCTGCCGGAATACCAGAGACAGGGACTTGGCAGGGAACTGGTGAACCAGTATCTGGAGAGAGAACGAAAAAATGGCCGTCAGGTGGTCTTTCTTACCTGCCTGCAGCAGAAAGTAAAAATGTATGAGAAATTCGGATTTACAGACAGAGGAATGGCAAATTCCACCTGGGGCGGCGAAGAATGGCATGAAATGAGTTATACATTGTTTTAAGAAAAACTGGTAAATAGAATATCAGATGCCGAAGACCAGCGAAGAGTTGGTTTCCGGCATTTCGTTACATTAGGATGCGAGAAAGAACAAAAGAGGTGGTAAATATGAAAAAATATATAAAACAATATATAAAACAATTAACAGCAGTGGTGATCAGTCTGGCGGTCTTTTTTTCGCTGATCCCGGGTTCTGCAGTGATAAAGGCGGAAGAAGAGGTCAAAACGACTTTTCCGGTGTACACCCTTCACAAGTCCGGCAGTGACAGAGAGAATTTTGTCATTGTTATCATGGGAGATGGGTATACTGCCAGCCAGCGGGAGCAGTTTGTGGAGGATGCCACAAAGAAGGCTCAGGGGATGCTGACCTGGTCCCCGTATAAGGAATACTCGGACCGCATCAATATTTATGGGATTCCGGCGGTTTCCAATGAATCCGGTATCAGTGTGTACGGTGGCAAAAGTGTAGATACTTATTTTCATATCAGAGTATGGGGGAAAGCAGCTGTTTTTAGTAATGACGGTGCTGAACTGGCCAAGGCACTGCGTCAGGAACTGGAAGAAAATTATCTGGATGCAGGTGCTACCGTAGGAACGATTCACATGCTTTCTAACGCAGATGGCAGCTATGGCGCCTCGATCAATTCACTGTTTTCTTTTTCGGCTAATTCCGATGAGAATAGCAACGGAACGGCGATGGCTCATGAAATCGCGCACAGCATCGGCGGTCTGGGGGATGAGTACGAACGTTATACCAACAAACCAAACACCTCCGACACCACAGATCCGGACACTATCAAATGGAGCAAACTTCTTGGCTTCCGGGGAGTGGGGGTAACCATGGCTGGTACAGAGACTGCCTTTGCACCCAGCCGTGAGTGTATGATGAGGTGGCTGGGACAGCCATTTTGCGAAGTGTGCAAAATGGAGTTGGCGAGAAAATTAAACAATACAGACTATGTCAGCCAGCCAGTGCCACTGTATGTGGCAGACCCGGAAATTACCATTCCTCACAGCAAAACCGGCACATTGGATAAGGACAGTGAGAAATACAGGATTAGCAAAAAAAATATTACCAAGGCGAACCAGCAGGATCTGGAATTCCGTACCGTGGTTCAGAATATGGTAAACCAAGAGCAGCATTTGAAGATCCGTTTGCGGATCGTAGCGGCAGATGGCACTACGGTTAAATATGAGAAAGAACAAGACTACACGATTCCGGCACTTAGTAACTATTATGATCCGGATGCGGCCAGAGAGTCGTTATCGGTTGTAATTCCGGATGTGACGGATCTGGTAAAGGGTGATACGCTGGATGGCGAGATTATCGATACAGACACAGGAAAAGTCCTGGCCACAGACAAGACAGCAGAGCAGTCTTGGAGTACCGTGAATCTTCATTATGAATTGAAAAAGCAGGATGGTACGACGGAGACAGTACCCCGGACGGCGGAATCTACAGTGTATGTGCCGAAAAATTCCACTTACAGCCTGAGGAATCCGGCTCTGTCTGGATATACCTTTGCAGGCAGCAGTGAGGATACAGATGAAATAAAAGTAACTGAAGACAGCAAAGATATTACATATTACTATGAGGAAAAGAAAAATTCTCCGGAAGAAACAGAAGCCCCGACGGCAACACCGGCGATAACGCCAACGGCAGCCCCGACGGCAACGCCGACGATAACGCCAACGGCAGCCCCGACGGCAACGCCGACGATAACGCCAACAGCGCCCCCAACCGTGAGCCCCAAGGATACTCCGGCGCTTCCTACCAAGCCGGTTATAACGCCACAGCCAACAAATCTATCTGTCCCGGCTACGCACATCCCTGCCCCGGCAGCCATCCGAAAGACCTTTAAGATCAAAAGAGCCACCATCCGTTCCGTCCTTAAAAAGAAAGGGAAAAAGTTACGGTACAATAGTAATGGCGTACGGATCACCCTGGATCAAAAGACATTGAAGGAAATTCGGAAACGGACGAAATCCACGGTGTATCTTACACTGGAGAGCACAGAACGGCCGGTTCTTTCTGCCAAGGCGAAGAAGATTGTAGGCAGCCGCCCGGTATACAAACTATCTATGAAGGATAAAACAGGAAAGAAAATAACCTGGCTGAAGAAAGGAAAAGTCATCATAGAAGTTCGTTATAAGCCGTCGAAGACAGAGAAGAAAAAACGATATGTTGCTTGCCGGATCAGTCAAAAAGGAAATGCGAAAAAGATTGCGAATGCGCACAACAATATAAAGACAAAAAGAATTAAGATCAAGACAAACCATTTGTACTCATTTGCCGTAGGATACAAAGCATAGAGATAGAGTAAATTTTATAGTATATAGAGATAGAACAAGTTCAACAGGAGGGGATCACATATGAGGATTCAATTGGCACCGGGATTTAGAAATACAGGGAAAAACACCATTGGAAAAGATGTTTTGGCAGGCTTGATCCTGATGGCGGTGTCTATCCCAATTTCCATGGGATATGCACAGATCGCGGGACTGCCGGCAGTATATGGCTTGTATGGTTCTGTGTTCCCGATTCTTTTATTTGCCTTGTTTTCCTCATCACCGCAGTTTATTTTTGGAGTGGATGCGGCTCCGGCGGCATTGGTAGGAGCCGCCTTAGTCAATCTGGATATTCAGAGCGAATCGGCTCAGGCCATGAAAGTGGTGCCGGTGATCACCTTTATGGTGGCGGTGTGGCTTCTGGCTTTTTATATTATGAAAGCAGGGAAACTGGTAAGTTTCATATCGGCACCGGTTATGGGAGGATTTATAACAGGAATTTGTACCACTATTATCTTGATGCAGGCGCCGAAACTCATGGGAGGAACAGCGGGAACCGGCGAATTTCCGGAACTGGCGTCGCATATTGGTGCCACACTGGGCAAGATCAATGTGCCGTCTCTTGTGCTGGGACTGGTGTCTCTGGTTATCCTGCTTGTGGCGAAAAAATGGATCCCGAAGTTTCCTATGGCCATTGTGCTGATGGCAGCAGGAGCCATTATGACAGTATGTCTTCCGGTAAAACAATGGGGCGTACATACATTAAGTGCGGTAGAGTCTGGACTGCCGGTGTGGCAGCTGCCCGACTTTACTGCGATTTCCATGAAAGAGGCGGTTACCATCAGTCTGTCAGTGGCAGTGGTGATCATGGCAGAGACCCTTTTGGCAGAGAATAATTTCGCCCAGAAAAATGGATACAAGATCAATGACAACCAGGAGATTTTTGCTTTTTCCATGGGAAATCTGGCGGCAGCACTGACCGGATGCTGCCCGGTGAATGGATCGGTTTCCCGTACGGCCATGGGAGAGCAGTATCAGGCCAGGACCCAGCTCGCCAGTGTGGTGGCAGGGGTGTCCATGCTGGTTCTTTTGCTGTTTGGTACCGGATTTGTAGGATATCTGCCGGTGCCGGTCCTGACCGCCATTGTGATTTCGGCCCTTCTGGGAGCTACGGAGTTTCACCTGGCGGTGCGGCTATGGAAGATCAGCCGCACCGAGTGCTTTATCTTTATAGGAGCTTTTGTAGGAGTATTGTTTTTGGGAACCATCAACGGAGTGCTGATCGGGGTGATCCTGTCTTTTACCGAGATGATCCTGCGCACAGCCAAACCGGCTACTTGCTTTCTGGGGATCCAGCCGGGCCACAGACATTTCAGAGATCTGCAGGAGGGCAGGCAAATTTTCGGAGTGGACGGAGTGATCCTTTACCGCTTTAGCAGCAACCTGTTTTTTGCCAATGTAGGAATCCTTCAAAAAGAAATTGAAGAGGCACTGCAAGAGGACACAAAGGCGGTGATCCTGGATGCCAGTGCTATCGGAAGTATTGATATAACGGCGGCGGACAGACTGGAACTTTTATACAGATCATTGAACAAAAAAAATATCCGATTTTACATAACTGAGCATATAGCGGACTTGAATGGTCAGATGCGCAAACTTGGCCTGGGGTATCTCATTGAGGAGGGATGCGTCCGCCGGACCATACATATTGCCCTGAAAGATATGGGAATCCACTGGCCGTATCCGCTGGAAGGCGGCGTGAAAAATGAAGAAAGAGCCGCATCCAGAAAGAGAGCGGACAACCGGGTACAGGAGTTTGTGTGGGCGTTTGGAAATGAGGCAGAGGATGTGATCGAGAGACAGATCCGCCATCAGATCCGCCAGTTAAAGGAAAGCGGCGATGTGGAAGAACTGCTCCACGGAAGATGGGCGCATATGGAGGAACTGGATGAGGATGAGTGGATGGAACACCTGGAAGAACATCTGAAAGAAATCGTCAATATATCCGGAAAAGATGAGCAGACGCTGGCGAAAAGGATGGAAGAACACAGAAAACAGATCCAGAAAAGAATTGCCACCGAACATCCGGAACTGGCTGAGCGGTTCCGGCAGCGGCGGCATATACTGGATCAACATTTAAAGGAAAAACGGCCGGAAGTATATGAACTGGTCATGAAACTCCGTGAAAAGGAACTACTTTAACGGATCCGTAATCCTTTTGATCGAAACCATTTTTTATAGGATTTCCGTTTGCTTGCCGGTACGGATACCACGGCTTTTTTGGAAATACCGGTAAAGGCCTGTTTACCGAGGCTTTTTTTCTTCAGAACCTTGGTAGTCAGGCGGATAGACTGCAATTTGGCACATTTGTAAAAAGCTTGTTTCCCGATGCTTTTTACATGGGAGCCAAGTCGCAGTTTTTTTAGTTTGGCACATTTTCTAAAGGCTTTGGCGGCAACGGCTGTTACCTGATAACTGCATCCACGGTATGAGACAGAGCCCGGAATAGAGGCACTTTTTATCTTGCGGGACACAGGACCCTGGCAGGACACGGTGGAACCTGCTTTGGTAATCTTGTAGCGAAGTCCTTTGGCGGCAAAAATCGTTCCTTTGGCAGGCAGTGTCTTCCTGGTCTGGCTGGCAGAGAAAGTGCCGCCGGAAGAAGAACTGCCGGATGGTGTCACAGCGGAATTATCCGAAGAACTGTTATTATCTGAAAGAACCGGCAGAATATCTACCTCTCGTCTTGCGTTACAGCGTTTACAGTGGATGGATCGCTCTCCCTTGTTGGTGGTGGTTGGCGGGATATCAATAGTAAAATCGCTTTCCCAGTCATGGCCCAGAGGATAAAGGATCGTACCCTGACGGTCAATCTCGTTGTTTCCGTCCCGGTCTGTGAAGTAATGGTTGCAGCCGCTACAGTAATAATAAGCGATATTACCTGATTCGGTACAGGTAGGATCTTTGGCGGTGCAGTACTGCATCGTATGGGCCGCCTCTGATTTAGAATTGGTCACCATAGCAGCACCGGATTCTTTTGCGATGGGGGAGTAACCAACACTGTATTTTGGCTGTACAATGGTAAAGTTATCGGTGCCGGTATTTTTGAAAGCACCTGCCTCCAGGTAAGGAGCCGTAGGGGACCAGAATGTTATTTTCTTCAGGCCGGTACAGTTGGTAAAAGCACCGGTCTGAATGGTGTCAATAGACGCCGGGAAAGTCAGACTGGAAAGGGAAGTCTGGTCTGCAAAACCGTTTTTGGCGATCTGGTTCACCGGATAGGTGGCTTTGCCAAACATAATGCCGGATTCCACGGAGACATCTCCGGTCAGTGTTTTTCCCGGAACAGCAGAAACGGACAGATCTTTCTGACCGGTCAGGTAGTTGTCAGTAAGAGTATAACGGAGATTGTCCTTATCAATATACCGTATATCGCCACAGTCTGAGCACACCCCGTTTACATAGTGGTGGCCGGTTGGTTCTGTGTAGGTTCTTGCCTCCAGCACAGAACCACAGACAGAACAGTGGGATCCCTGGGAAGCACCCGGAGTTGTACAGGAAGCATCGACAGCGGCATCTATAACCTCTTTGTGCGTATGGTTTTCGGTGGTGAGGGGTGTAATCGTAAAGGAGACTGTTTTGCTTCCGGTAAAAATACCGGTTCCTTTGATCACCACCGAAGCGGTACCGGCGGCTACATTGTTTTCGTAGTTCAGTGTGTAGTCTACGCCTTTTGTCAGAACAGTGTGGTCATAGCTTACGGTTACCTCTGGTTCACAGGAGGAACCGTTGTAAAGATACGCATTTTGTGACAAAGTAATATCAGAAAGAGCCAGATTGACACTTCCTTTATTGCCGGCCCGGACGGTATACTGTTTTTTCAGGCCGGGATTGTATTTAGGGTATACAGACAAGGTTGTGATACCCGCAGAGTTTACCTTGACACCATTCATGAGTCCATTTGCATAGACTTTTTCCGGCGGTGTCATGACGGTTGGTGAGGAAGAGTCTATGACGACATCCTGATAGTCTGTTTCGCCGTTTACTTGCGGCCAGCAGTTGATGGTATCTCCTACCGCGATGTGGGATGGGAAAGAAGCCATGTATCCTCTGATAGAATCCTTTTCACTTGTCCAGGTTACTTCCAGGGAGGTAGGAGGTTTAATGTAGATTGTGTCCTTGCAGACAGAGCATACGCCTGTACTCTTTCCAAGAGAGTCAGGTGTGCCATAGACATATTGGTGAGCAGACTTTGGAATGGTCTCCTCTGGAGAGTAGTTACAGTAATCACAGTGATAGATCTTCAGTCCGGTATGAATACAGGTGGGCTCGGTGTATGTAACCAGTTTCTTAGTATGGTTACACTCAACGGAGACATCTGTAGAACCAAGAACTTTCCCGTCTATAGAGGCTGTGATGGTAGTGGTTCCGTGGCGCAGGCCGGATACCGTTCCATTTTTAGATATGGTGGCTTTTTCCGGATCAGAAGATTCGTAGGTAACCGGATCTACCACCCACAGACTATGAGTACGGGAATTTCGTTTTAACTGGTGTTTTAATACGACGCCTGTAGTCTGGTTAGTTTTAAGGGTAGAATCTCCCTCTAGTTTATAGCCGTCCAGCCATTCGTTGCTAACTTCTATTTTCTGCATGACATTTTCAGGGGCATCCTGCATGGTGCCATCCAGATCGGCGGTGGAATAACTAAATTCGCCTGCCAGTGTGTTGTGATAATTGGCTTCTTCACAGTAGAAGTCACCCAGTCCTACATATGTAACGGAGGGATTAATAAGAACCTTGTAGTGGCCGGTTTCCTGATCTGTCGTTCCATTTACCCAGTATTGTTTTTCCATGTACCACAGTCTGATACCCTCTTTCATGTCCGTGTTCCAGTAATATGAAAGATTTTCTGCGGAGTAGGATATACCGCCGGAAGTGATATCAGAAATATTCTGCCCGTTCAGGCGTTGATGTCCGGAGGACATAAATCCATAGGCAATACCTGCTTCGGCAGCTCGGATTCGGGCGATATTTTCCAGATCACTGGACCACTTCAGTGGTCTATAGTCATCCGGCTGGAGCATCTTGGAAGGATCTCTGGGGTCCGGAACATTTCCGGCATCACAGGCATTTTTCCGGATCTGGTTAATGTAATCTAAGGCTGTCTGTGCCTGGCTGTAATAAGATCCGTAAACACCTGCTATGGTGCAGCCATCATGAGGGGTGGAAACATCTGTTTCTAAAACTACGGTGTCCTCCGGTACCGGTGTAACAGAGGCTTTTACAGGGAGACTGTCAGAAGCCAGACCGGATGGGATCAGCATGGCAGCAGTACAGAGCCATGTCATTATCTTTTTTGCATATTGGGAGTGTATCATTGTATATCAGGTCCTTTCTCATTTGGGGTTGATGGGTCTTTTTTTTGAATGTGGACTTCCGGAATGGCCAGATTGTCGTAGTCCACAGCCGGTGGTTCTGCTTCGTCGGTGTCATCCTCCGGTGTGTGGTGAGTGTGAATCTCCGGGATTGCTACATTTTCAAAACTTAAATCATAATCATGTTTTTTTTTCGGTTTCTTTTTTTTGTGAAACATAGTTTTCACCTCCTGAATTACAAAATATTGATGAAAAAGGTTATAACAAGACTATTGATAAAGTCAGCGAACAAACTGCCGATCAAAGGAATCAGAAGATAGGCTTTTACCGACGGCACATAGCGGTCGCAAAGGGCCTGCATATTGGCCATGGCATTTGGAGTTGCCCCCATACCAAAACCACAGGTGCCGGCAGAGAGTATGGCAGCATCGTAATCTTTTCCCATGACACGGAACAAAATAAAATAGGCAAAGAAAGCAATCAGTGCAGTCTGGGCAGCCAACAGGACTACCAGCGGCAGAGCCAGTGATGCCAGTTCCCAAAGCCGCAGCGTGATCATGGCCATGCCAAGGAACAAGGAAAGACAGATACCACCTAAGTCATTGATCTCACCCATGTGGATAGTGGCCTTGCCGGAATATTCGGCAATATTGCGGATCAGGGCAGCGGCTAGCATGGCACCGATGTAGATCGGAAAAGTCAGTCCGGTTTTCGTTAAAAGCCAGGAAAAAATAGTTCCCAGACCAATGGCCAGGATCAACTGGAAAACAGCGGCCGGATACATATTGGTATGTCGTTTGTGTTTCTTTTCATCTTCTACCAACAGACTGTCATCTTCGGTAGAAACCGTGTCTAGCAGGTGCCGTTTTTCAATAAGGCGTCGTCCCAGGGGACCGCCGATCAGGCTTCCGGTGATCAGACCAAAAGTGGCGGCTGCGGTACAGATGGTGGTGGAACCATGAATATTAAAATCTTCCAGCACCGGGCCAAAGGCTCCGGCGGTACCGTGTCCGCCTACCATAGGAATGGAACCGGTACACATGCCTACCAAAGGATTGAGGTCAAGAACTTTGGAAAGGCCAACAGCTACCAGGTTTTGGAACACGATAAGGGTGATGACCAGACCAAGAAAAATGGCCATAGACCGACCTCCGCTTTTTAATACTTTTAAGTTGGCCTGAAAACCAACAGAGGTGAAGAAAAACACCATGCACACTTCTCTCAGAGTATCGTCAAAAGAAAATTTAATGATGCCGGTGCTGATGGCTGTCGCCGCAATCGGTTTTATGATCGGGACGGGCGGTACGGCAATCGTGGCACGCAAGCTCGGCGAAGGTGAAAAAGAAAATGCCAACCGCTATTTCTCTATGCTTGTATATGTGGGAATTTTGTTAAGCACGATTGTTTCTGTGGCTGGTTTTGTCTTTATGCCGAGCATTGCCCGTCTTTTGAAGGCTGACGGAAAACTCCTTGAGGACAGCGTTTTATACGGGCGTATTCTGTTTGCATTTCTTCCGGCATCTGCACTGCAAAACATTTTTCAAGCCTTTTTCGTCACCGCCGAAAAGCCGCATTTGAGCTTTCGCTTTTCGGTCGGTGCGGGTCTTGCCAATATGCTTCTCGACTATCTGTTTGTCGGCGTGTTCGAAGGGGGTCTTGCCGGTGCGGCGGTTGCAACCGGAATCGGGCAGATTGTTGGCGGAATACTGCCGCTTATCTACTTTGCAGTTCCCAACAACAGCCTGTTGCAGTTAGTCAAAACCGGCTTTGAAAGCCGCGTTTTGTTACAGTCCTTCGGCAACGGATCCTCGGAAATGGTTTCGACTATTTCCTCGTCAATTGTGGAAATTTTCTACAACTATCAGCTGCTGCGCTTTGCCGGTGAGGACGGTGTGGCGGCTTACGGCGTTATCATGTATGTTAATTTCATCTTTGCCGCCATTTTCATCGGCTATGCAATTGGGTCTGCACCGCTGGTCAGCTATCATTACGGCGCGGAAAACCATACGGAGCTGCGCAATTTGTACCGCAAGAGCCTGTCGCTCATCGGCATTGTGGGCATTGTGATGTTCGCGCTGTCGGAACTGCTTTCCTCTCCGCTTGTAAGCTTATATGTCGGCTACGATAAAGAGCTTTTCGACATGACGGTAAAAGGCTTTCGCATTTACTCATCCATGTTTCTTATTTTAGGCTTTAACATTTGGGGCTCATCGTTCTTCACGGCACTCGGAAACGGCGTTGTTTCGGCATTGATTTCGTTTTTGCGCACGCTTGTGTTCCAGCTTGCGTCGCTCATCCTTCTGCCGGAATTATGGCATATCGACGGCGTTTGGTGGTCGGCCGTGGTTGCAGAGGTATTGGCGTTGGTTTTGACGGTATTCTTCTTGGTCTGCAAGAAAAAGAAATACCATTACGCCTAAAATCGCATAGACAAAAGCACGGCGAACAACGCGTTCGCCGTGCTTTGCTGTTGACCAATAGTTATACTGCACACCATGAAAATATCGAAAGATTTAGAGATTATCTTGAGACGTTTTCTCCTGTGTGTCCAAAAGATAGCGCAGATACGCCTTTGCTTGCTCCCGTTGTTCGGGAAGAAGGTCAAAAAACATCTTAGTAAATTCTTCTATAAGGATTTGATTCTTGTCCTCTTCGGATGGGGATTTTTTTATGTCCGTTTTTTCTAAAAGATAGTCAGACGATACATTAAAGTACTCTGCTATTTTGCATATTGTATTCCCGTCTGGGATCGTCCCATTTCTCCACCGCGCTATACTTCCTGCACTTAATCCAAGTTTTTTAATTACAGGGGTTATTTTTTCATTATTTTCTTGGCACAGCGCAAGCAATCTTTCATAAAACACAAATAACAATCCAACTTTCTGTACAAAATTTCAAAGATGCATTTTAGTGCATCTTTGAAACAAAAAATTATTGACAAATGTACTAAAAGGTATTCAAATTACACTAACTGACAGATAGCAAGCCGATTTTGCTTATTGACCGGTTGAATTGTCCGGAGACTTTTTCTCCCGTTTTTCCAAAAGATAATCGGCAAACTGTTCAAGAGCCTTAAATTCATCTTCGGACATTTGAGAACATTTCTGCGCAAAAAGAAAGCTTTTTTCTTCCCTGCTCATTTGAGCAGGGTCTTTTTTTTGCTCATTTTCAGCGAGAAGCGATTCCGGCGTTACGCCGAAGTAGTCGGCTATTTTGATTAGAGTTGCTCGACGTGGGACGGTTTTTTCTGTCCACAGACTATATACTGAGTGTGCTAATCCAATTTCAACACATACCGCCGTAGGCGATTTTCCAATTGTGTTGCAAAGCCTTTCAAAATTTTTCTTAAACATCACGCCGTTTCTCCATAAAAGTATACAAAAATTAGTTGTTTATTTTGTGCAAGTATACAAAGGTTAGTAAATTCAGTGAGACCAGTTGACCAAGTTAGTTATAATATAGCCATGCTAAAACAATTTGTAACGTTGATATTATAATACAACAGTTTTTACAATTTGTCAATAGTCAAAATGCACAGAAAGGAAGTGACACCATGACAAGCGAGTTTAGTATTCGTGTCGGAATCTGTGGCAAAAATAACTTTGATGTTATCAAAGGATCAAAAGAAAGAAAATCAAGGTTGACGCCTCCCGTTTTTCAAAGGTGATTAACGGGGTAGACGACACGCCGTCGGGACAACATATTCTTGAGGTTGCCGAAAAAATCGTGACCGCGTGGGAAAAGAAACAGGGACGCGTTTGGGACGGCAAGGCGTTCGGGGGATGGAAAGAAGCACGGGCATGAGTGACTATAAACAAAAAACGACAGAGACTTTTAAGCAAGCTTTTGATGAGCTAACGAAAAATCTCTGTCGCTATGTAACCGTTTAGACGTTCTGGTTAAAATTCTGGTTGGGGTTCTGCGGATAATTCGGATTTTGGTTGAAATTCGGATTGAAGTTTTGGTTCATGTTCGGATTCTGCTGATAGTTCGGATTCTGATTGAAGTTTTGGTTTTGATTGAAATTCGGGTTCGGGTTCATGTTGTTATACGGAGTCTGACGCGGCTGAACCGGCATTTCAAAGAAAGCTGCCTGATACAGGCCGGTGAAAATCGGTGCGAACAAGCTGTACGCAAGTGAAACAAGAAGAGCGATGATCGCGAACAACACACCGATATACGGAATTTTGCCTAACATGGACAAAACAAAATAAATCACATAAAAGCCGCCGACAAGGATGAGATCCGCAAGGAACATTTGGCCTTTTTTGCCTTTTGTCAACTGCTTGGAAAGACGAAGTGCTGCCGTTGCATTGACATCCGGACGGGTAATGAGGATATACGGTGTGAAACGGTATTCATACGACTTGTAAATTGCCGGAATAAAACCGATAACAGCGACAAGGAGCCAAACAACAGTCGCACCGAGCGTTGCTGCAAAGGAAGAACCGTAGCCATAGCCATAGCCGCCGAAAGCTCTGAAAAGGCCGCCGCTGAGAAGTGCCGGAACGAAGCCGAAATAGATAGCCACGATAGCGAGCAACGA
>OLWA01002755.1_pt1 | contig 14870 bp, 15 predicted proteins | sample 1673251 | NCBI WGS metagenome assembly OLWA01 (sample SAMEA3178937, study PRJEB25190) | human gut metagenome | biome: human gut; feature: human-associated habitat; material: faeces | place: Austria | collected 2013
TAATCTTCCACGGTTGCACCATCCCTCGCGGATGGGAACGTATGTACCCGAACTATGTAGGCAGCGAGGCTGTACTGGCCTCCGAAAATATGGTTTTCGGCCAGCACTTCTGTGATGAAGAGGCTTTCAATGCTTGTCTGCATCCGTTTATCCGCAATACGGTGGGTAGCATGGAATTTGGCGGCTGTTTCCTGAACAAACGGCTGAACCGCAACAATGACGGAGGAACTACGCGTCGCACTACTGATATATTTCAATTAGCCACTACCGTGTTATTCCAGAATCCGGTACAGAACTTTGCACTTGCCCCCAACAACCTGAAAGATGTTTCCCCTGTTTGCATGGACTATATGAAAAAGATTCCTACCACGTGGGATGAGGCGTGTTTCATTGACGGATATCCGGGGAAATATGTAGTCTTGGCACGTCGTCACGGTGGCACTTGGTATGTGGCGGCCATTAATGCAGGAAAAGAAACATTGAAGTTGAAACTGGATTTAGAAATGTTTGCCGGAAAAACAGTTTCCCTGTATAAGGATGATAAGAAAGGAGAACCGCAGCTTGTGCCGTTAAAAGTGAAAGAGAACGGTAAAGTGCAGTTGGAGATTCTTCCGCAGGGAGGTGCTGTATTGGTAAACAAATAGATGATATCTCTACCGTTTGTTGTGGGATCATGTGGCAATGATTGTTCGGTAAAAGTTTGATAGAATCAATATTTATAGCATAATTTATTTAGCACTTTTTATGCTACACAAATTGTGCTATGAATAATTGCTTGAATACGAACAATATAGACTGATTTCTTTATTCTTTGAATGAAACCATATTTGAGAAATGTTTCGTGGATATAGTTCATTCAGTTGTGGTTGCAGACATTGCCTTACGCTGGTATACTAAAATAATCATATTCAAGAAAAGACCCTTCACCTTTCACAATGCCCTGTTCATCGGCATTAGCGGGTGAAGGGCTGGTTTTCACCTTCCTTTCACCTTTCTACCTTGGCTTTTACAGCTTGTCTAGTCTGCTAAATTTTTATTATCTATAGCTGGCAGGAGAAGTATTAATAGATGGCTTCCAGACTATTATAGGAAAACTTCTTTTCTATAAGGGATAAACTTCCTTTGTATAGGACCTAAACTTTTTTTGCATTATAAGAAAACTATAAATGCAAGCTTTGATTATATAAATGAAACTTGCATTTATAGTTTATGTTTAACCTAAAGAAAGTTTGATATTAGAAGAAAAGAAGTTTGCACCTAATACAAAGAGATTTTTCCATTCATACTTCATATACCAGATTATGCTATTTGACTGTGATATTCTTTATGTATTCATTCGTGATAAAATCATCTATATTTTTCATCTTCATACCGTTGATAATCACATTATCGAAGATGATATTCTTGACGGAACGTTCTTTATCAAACCCTTTCAATAGAGATGGATTCTCCCCTACTCCATTATAAATGATATTCCGAAAAATAATAAGTTAAGAGTAGTAGAAGATTTTGAAAGATAAAAATTTTTATTAATAATAATGTATAATGATATTGGAGGAAATGTAAATATGGAAACAAATCAATATAAAAATATTAAATTAACTCGGAAAAATAGAAGAAGCAAATTGTGTAACACATTCAGGTAAATTTCATGTAGATGATGTTATATCTACGATTTTTCTTAGTAAACTTAAAAAAAATGTTATATTATTAAGAATTTCAACTATAGATAATAATCTGAATTTAGAAAATAAATTGATATATGATATTGGGTTGCGGAGAATTTGATCATCATCAAAAGAGTAGAAATGGTCAAAGAAATAATGGAATTTATTATTCATCAATAGGATTGTTATGGAAAAGATTTGGAAGAGAATATTTGAAAAAATTAGAAGTCAAAAGTATAGATAAAACTTTTGACTATATTGACAAAGAATTAATCCAATATATTGATGCAACAGATAATATGCAAACTGAGTATTTGGAAAACAAAATATCACCAGATTTTTTAAAATTGTGTAATCCCGAATGGAATGAAAATATATCAGAAGACGAAGCATTTATAAATGCATTAAAATTAGCAGATGGATTTTGGAAAGTGTATATTAAACATGCCATTGCTGAAGTTGAAGCTATAGAAATAATTTTAGAAAAAATAGAAAAATGTAAGAAGAGTTATTTAATATTTGAAATGGAAATGCCATATAGGAAAGCTATGAAATATAACAAAAATGAAAATGTTAAATATATTATATTTAAGTCAAGAAGAGAAGGATATGATATTAGGACTTTAATAGATTGTTGTAAGTTTAAAGATGAAATTACGCAGGCTACTGACATAAATATTTCTCGAAAATTAACTGAAATAGATGATTTAATATATGTTGATGTTCATGGAAAGTTGTGCTGTACGAAAACATTAGAGAGCGCTATTAAATTAGTAAAATATAATGAGGGAGAAAATTAAAAATGAATTCCATATAAACAAAATTGTAAGTAATTGAAGTTCAGATTTATTTGAATTATAAATAAAATATATAATTGTAATATAAACTATACTTATAGAAATAGGTATTATTAATGAATAAATTATTTTCTTGCGAAAGGTAAGTTTTTTAATAACAAAACCAGTAACTATTCCTAAAACTATAGGAATAATAAAATATAAAATAGGAACTAAATTAAAGATTACTTCTTTTGGTAATACTTCTTTTTGCACTAACTCACCTCCTGACCCAACTCGTAACTTAATACAATTGTTCAAAACTTTATATTCTTATTATACATAATTTATGGATTATAATTCCAGTAATTATGTAAATAAATTTAAATTTATTTACATATTTGTTTCCTTATCTTAAAATCTTTTATTAGTTCGTACAGTTTCTTTGTCGGTGTTAAAAAAACTTCGTCTGCTTCAACTACACCATAAACAGAGCCAAATATAAATAAATGACTGGTTGGAAATTTTAATTCAAACCAGTCATTTAACTTAATAATTTTCTATTAATTCTAAACTGCTATTTTTTCTATCAATAATTATAATTGCTACAATTATCATCATAGTTATTAATTCTGCTAAAGGTAATGATAAAAACACTCCTATAGTACCTATAAATGGAGGTAAAGCTAATGTAAATATAAATTGAAAAACAAATCCTCTTCCTATTGATATTATATTAGCATATGTATTTTTGCCTATAGCTTGATAATATCCACTAATGGTAAAGATAGTTCCTATGGCTGGACTACCTATACAATAAATTCTTATCATTTCATAAGCAGATTCAATATATTCACTGCTCACTCCAAAAATTGCAATCATTTCTCTACCAAAAAGTAGTATTGATGTATAAATTAATATACCAGATACTATACATATACCTATTGTAATATAAACAAGTTTTTTCATTCTTTCAAATTTCTTAGCTCCATAATGATAACCTATTAATGGTTGTAATCCTTGTGCTATACCCATACATGTATTTACTAAAAAGCAATTTATATATGTAGCAACTGTATATATTGCCACATCAATAGTACTTCCATAAGTAAACATAGTTCTATTTTGTGTTAATAAAATAATTCCATATGAAATCTGTATTGCGAAACTTACAAAACCTATCTTAAGTATTCTTTTTACTATTTCCATATGAATTTTTAAGTTTTCTTTTTTAACCTTAATAGTAGCTTTACCTTTTATAAAATGATATAAAGATACACTCATTGATATTAGTATACTTGCGCTTGTTGCAATAGCAGCTCCTTTAACACCAAAACCTAGCTTCATAACAAGTATCCAGTCTAATACTATGTTAGCTATAGCCCCTATACCTATCATTATCATTGATAAATCAGGTCTTCCATCAGTTCTAACTATAGGATTTAATGCTGTAGCAAATATGTATGGCACTGCAATTATAAATATTATTGTGTAATAATCTAATGCACTTTCTAAAGTATCACTTGTTGCCCCTAATAGTTTTATTATTGGCATTCTAAATAATAAACCTAAGATTGTTACTACTACACCAATACATACAATTAAAGTAACACCTGTACCTAATACTTTTTCAGCCTTTTTATTTTCTCCTTTCCCCATATAAATAGCAATTATACTGCTTGTACCAATTCCTATCATAAGTCCTATACCTACAACAAGCGTTACTGCTGGCCAAGCTATATTTACCCCGGCAAGTCCTACTTCACCAACACCTTGCCCTATGAATATTCCATCTACCATTGTATAAATTGTATTTAAGACAACTCCAACAACAGATGCTATGATGAATTTTGCCCAAACTTTAAATATATTACCATTTAAAACTTCTTTTATATCCATTGCATCCTTCCTTTCTGTAGTTAAAATAAATTTTAATTAAATCCTTACGAATATTAAATCTTTTAGCTATAAATTCAATTACCTCCAAAGTTTCTCTTTTCAATATTGATCAATTAAATATTTTTTCATAATTCTTTCCATATTTATCATTTATTCTGGGTATATCTGATTTTCTAATAATTCCTCATAAAATTCTCTTCTACTTTTGTATCCATTAAAAGTACTTACTGCCATTTCAAATTCCTTTTTACTCCAAGCTTTATCTTTATCTATTTTTCTACACATCTCCTTCATCCTGTTCTTAAATGGATTTTCAACGCTCTGTACATATTTAACTGTATTCCCCTCAGAAAGTAAAACAAAATAAATATTATCTGTAAAATTAAGCCCAAGAAAATTTCTTCTGTCTGTTTGATTACATATATTAATCCATTGACCATAAATACTCTCATAATTGTCATCAAATATAACTAACATTAAATATAATGTAACTCTTCCTATTGTAAAATACCGCACTTCATACTGTATACATTTATTATTACTTAACTCATTTATCTTTACATTTTTTTCTTTAATAAAGAAGTGAGCTTGTTCTAATTTTTCATTTGGGTTTACTAATAACATTTCTCCAAACTTAATAAATTCCAATTCATCATATTTTTCACCTATTGCTATCATTATTTTAATCCTCCATACTTTGTTTAATTACTTTCATACACAATATTTTTAAAAGTAATTAAACCATCAGTTAATATTTACACCTGCTTATTTTACTTATTTATTTCTTTTTATCAATCCTGGAATTCTTTCATTTTCAATTAAGTAATATTTAATCTTATAGTTCTTTAAATTATATACCTCTTCATTGTCCTTGACTTCTGTAGTGACATTAAATTTAATATTGTTTAATTTATATATTTTTCTTTTGGTAGTGCCATCAATTTTTAAAGCAATTATATTTAATAGAGCTAGAGCCATTTTATATTGAGTTTTTTCTATTATTATTGTGAAATTATTAGACTGACTTTTTTCTATTCTATTAGTTATATCTAATAAGGCCCATTGAATTTCATTACGCTTAAAAATCTCCTTAAGAATAACAAAAGTCTCAACTGCTTTAATGTTTCTTCTCATTATTTCATTATTTTTCTTTTCATTAAAATAATTCTTCATGTATAACTCAATATTGCTAAATGAATCTTCAATGGTATTCTTCACATTATTATTTACTTCTTCAAAAAACTTTTCTTTTATTTCACTGTAGTATCTATTTTTAAAAATCTCATAGTCTCTAAATTGAACTTCTTCATAATTACCTTGCTGGAACATCTTTTCTCTTTCATTATAAATTGCATCTAATCTTCCTACCAACACTTCATTTAATACTTCCGTCAATTCCTTCAAAGCTGCTTGTGAATTAATAGTTTTAGCTCTTTTCCCAGCTATGGCTTTCTCAGCTAATCATTTTATTAACTTTCCCCAGGCCTTAATAATACACCTATTAATTATCGTAATACTTGTATATTTTTTATACACTTTTATAACTTTATTTTTATATCTAAGCAATATTTAATTATAATCAATAAACTTATTTATTACATTAATAATAAAAGCCATAATAAGCTCCTTTTTAAAAAGTAAACTTATTATAGCTCTTTAATTAAATACTATTTTTCATCTAAATATAAATCCCATATTTTTAAATTAACATCTGTCTTACCATGGGCAAAAATGCTTATGTTACTACTATCTTTAGCTGTAAAGATTCTTGCTGTGAATACTTCTTCTCCATCATTAACAAATACCTCTATTGATGATATATCAACAAAAACTTGTAATTTTAAATCTTTACCTTCATATGAACATTTTCTTTCTCTACCGTACTCCACTGCAAAATCTTTTCCTGAATGACTTCTATCTAAAACTAATTTCTTTTCTTCTAAATCATAGTAAAATACTGTTTCTTCTTTTATACCTTGTCTTAATTTAAGACCAACTCTCTTACCTGCGATATTTTCAAAACTACATTCCAATTCATATACATTTCCCTTAAAATCTTCTATGGTAGTTTCCTCATTATTTAAAGTATATGTCATGGCTCTTTCATTTCTTCTTAATGATATAAGCTCTCTTACTGGCTTTTGTAGTAGTTTATCACCTTTTAAACTTAACTCTCTTGGAATAGTTAAGCAATGTGCCCATCCATTTTCATCTGTAGGGTATGCTATTTCAGGTAATCCCATCCAACCAACTAATATATATCTTCCATCTGGTACTTTTGTAGTTTGTGGAGCATAAAAATCAAATCCTCTATCTAATTCTCTAAATTCTCCATGATTAAACTCTAGGTTTTCAAAATCGATTTTATTTCCAATTAAATACCCTGATTGGAAAATATTTTTGTATTTATCACCATTAGCTTCTAACCCTTGTGGTGAAAATATAAGAACACCTTTATCATCAATCTTTATGTAATCAGGACATTCCCACATAAATCCATTCCCAAAGAAGCTTGTTTTTATTTCACCTTTATAATTCCAATTTATCAAATCACCTGATTCATATACTGCTATAGTCCCAAGATTTCCTTCTTTTCTTTCAGCTCCTATTACAAAATAATATTTATCATTTTCTTTAAATACTTTAGGATCTCTAAAGTTATCAGTATATATTTCTGGCAGTTCTTCCACAATAGCTTTAGGATGCTTAGTTATTTTTCCTTCTGCATCCATAATTGCTAAACACTGATACGGATGTCTTTCCCACTTATCATTTCTTGTATTTCCTGTATAAAATAAATATAATTTATCATTTTCAGCTAAGCCACTACCAGAAAATGCTCCATGACTTTCAAAATATTCACTAGGAATAATACCAACACCACAATCATTCCAATGTACTAAATCTTTTGATGAAACATGATACCAGTGTTTAATTCCATGTACAGGTCCTAAAGGGAACCATTGATAAAATAAATGATATTCTCCATTAAAATATGCAAAACCATTAGGATCATTTAGTAATCCTGTTGTAGGTTGAATATGAAATTTTTGTCTATATGGGCAACCATCTACCTTTTCTTTTAATACTGCCATTTCCTCATCACTTGCTTCTAATATTGTTCTATAACGTTCTTCTCTTGTCCACTCTTTCATTAAAATTTCTCTCCTTATTATATAAACTATTAATCTAATAAACTGAAATCATTAAGCCAAAAATAGAAGGTATTAGATTATGCTCTAATTCCTCCTATTTATATCTTCATAACATTATGCTACTTCTAAATTTTCTTTCTTTGCTGTAGTCTTAGCTAAAATAATAGTAGATACCACTGCTACCCCCATAGAAATAGCCATACCTATAATATAATTTATCATTGAATCTGGTCTTATTGATATTATACCTGGTAAACCTGCAGCTCCTGGAGCTAATGCTAATACTTTAGTTAACATTATATATGCACTTGAAACTCCTGAACCTATCATTGCTCCGTAGAATGGATAGCGTAATTTTAAGTTAACTCCAAATATAGCTGGTTCAGTGATTCCTAATAAAGCTGAAATACCTGATGCTGATGCTATACCTTTCATTTTATTATCCTTTTTAAGAATAAGAAGTACTGATAAAGCTGCTGCACCTTGTGCTACATTTGACATTGCTGCAACTGGGAAAATAAATGATCCACCTGTTGTTGCTATATCTGCTAATAATTGAGTTTCAACAGCTGTAAAGCTATGATGCATACCTGTTATAACTATTGGTGCATAGAAGAATCCAAATATAGCTCCTCCTATTGGTCCTAATGTATTAATTAAACCTATTAATCCTGCTGTAATTCCATCACCAGCTAATCTCATTACTGGTCCTATTGCTACAAATGTTAATAATCCTGTAATAAATACTGTAAATAATGGTGTTAAAAGATTATCTAAAACTGATGGTATTATTTTATGTAATGTCTTTTCAACTTTTGCTAATACAAAAGATGATGCTAAAACTGGTAGTACTGTTCCTTGATATCCTACTTTAAGAATAGAGAAACCTAATATATTCCAATATGGTACAGTTCCTTCAATAACTGCTGATGGATAACTGTAACCATTTAATAAATCACCATGAATCATTAAAGCACCTATACAAGCTCCTAAATATGGATTACCACCAAACGCCTTAGTAGCTGAAAATCCTAAAAATATTGGTAAGAATGCAAATCCTGTATTGGCAAATGTATTAATCATTTCTGCTAAATCTTTAAATTGTGGGTGAGCTTCAATTAAAGATTGTCCTTCTACAAATAACCCTTGAGAAGTTAAAATATTATTTATACCCATCAATAATCCTGCAGCCACAAGAATCGGAAGTACTGGTACAAAAACATCTGCTAAAGATTTAATTAATCTTTGAACAGGATTTAGCTTTTTATCAGCTTCTTTCTTTAATTCTTCCTTACTTCCTTCAGCTATATCTGCTATTTTAATTAGTTCTTTATAAACTTCATTAACAACACCAGAGCCTAAGATTATTTGGAATTGTCCTGAAGTATTGAAATTACCTTTTACTGCTGGCATTTCTTCAATGGCCTTAATGTTAATTTTTTTATCATCTTTAAGAACTAATCTTAATCTTGTGGCACAATGTGCAGCACTGATGATATTTTCTTTTCCACCTACATACTCTAATATTTCTTTACTTATTTGATTATAATTTTTACTCATGTCCATCTCCCTTATATGACAAAAGATTTTTTAGTAATAATTTCATTTACTTGAAACGTTTCATTTTTGCTACATTTAAATATTAATACGTTTTCATCATATAGTCAAGTATTTTTTAAGAAAAATTTCCTAAGCAAAATTCTAACTTAGGAAATCTATTTCTTAATATTTATTTAGTTGTATATCCTTTTATAAAATTTATTGGAAGAATTACCTTCTTTTCTAATGGTTTGTCTTCAATTATATTTATTAATGCTTCCACTGATTTTTTAGCCATCAGCTCAACGGGTTGCCTAATGGTAGATATTTTAAATTCATCTTGGCTAAATGATCTACTTCCATCAAAACCAATAACTTGAACATCTTTTGGTACATTAACATTTATATTTTCTAACCTTTTAATAAAATCCAATGCATGTCTATCAGTTACTGCAAAAACTCCATCTATTTTTATCTTTTCTTTAAAATTTTCTTCAATAAATTCATCTAGTAAAATTTCAAACTCACTGGCACTTCCTAGTAATTCACATATACTATAATTAATATTATTTTCTGTGCAATAGCTTATAAATCCTTCTTTTCTTTTTCTTGTGGCATTATCTATTTTCGATCCACGACCTATATAAGCTATATTTTTACAACCAGCTTCAATAAGCTTTTCTGCTGCTAATTTTCCACCTTGAAAGTTATCACTGGAAATATACGTTATATCCTTAGAGAAATATCTATCTATACTTACAAATGGTATTTTTTCTGAAACATATTCATCTATATTACTATAGGTTATTGCAATAATCCCATCCATCTTATTTTGTTTAGCCATAGATATATATTCTATTTCACTTTGCTGATTTTTTTCAGAATTACATAAAATCATTTTCATGCCTACTTCTCTTAGGCATTTCTCAATATTATAAGCTAATTCGCTGAAAAAAGGATGCCAAATTGTTGGTAAAATTACAGCTACAGTATTAGTTTTATTAATTTTTAAACCCCTAGCATAAACATTAGGCTCATACTTTAATTTTTTTATAGCCTCTTCTACTAAAACCTTTGTTTCTGGTTTAACTGGTATATTGTTAATAACCTTAGAAACTGTACCTACTGCTACCCCTGCTTCTTTTGCAACATCTTTCATTGTGGCCATATTTACATACTCCCTTGTCTATCGTTTTATTACCAATTTTAATTATATTAATAAATAAAAAATCAGTAAATGCAATTTACACATTTACTGATTTTTTTAATTTTAGCCTAAGATTTTCTATGGTATCAATACTAAACTACTTTCTCTCTAATTGAGTAGCTTATATTTATTCTGCTATATACCTTATATAAGTAATAACCTAAAAGTCCACTAATGGTATTACAAAGTAAATCCATGGTATCAAAGGATATACTTAAATTGGCAACTAAATATGACAAAACAACCTGGCTACATTCAATAAATAAAGATATTGCAAAGGCCATTGCTATAATTTGATTTATTTTAAAAGTAACATCCCTAAAATGATAGCAAATAAAAAATATAAATGAAGATAATAAAATTAAATTACCACCTACATTGGTAATTACCTCACTTATACCACCAATCCTATAAATACTGATAGTACTTTCCCAAGGTATTAAGTGAATTTTAGCTAATTTCCTTATGACGTTTTTACCCAAGGCTAAAGGTATTGGAAAATATACCACTGCAGCTAAAATAGTGATATATAAGCTAAAAATTAAATGCATAACCTTTTCTTTAATCTTATGGTCAAACTCTCTATATATTATTAATTTAACTAGCACTTTTAAATTTAAAATAGTACTATCTATCTTAGATTGAAACTTCATCATTTCATTTAAATACCCTTGCTTCACTGTAATTTTTATGCTTTCATCATATATTAGTCCAAATACCAATGAAATATGACCTACTCTATTATCTACTGCTGTCTTTTTTAAACTTCTTTTAATTTTATCTTTTCAATATTGCTATCATATTTTTCAATATATTCATTAAAAACTCTCTTTGCTTTTTCCTTATTTATTTTCATATTTTATTAATCCCCTCTTATTTCTTGTCACTCTTTTATTACTAATTATACCATTATATCCTTAAAAAAGTTTTTACTTATAAAAGCTAAGCCCACCTAAATTAGATAAGCTTAGCTTTTTTTAATTATCTATGGCATTTCTATAGCCTATATAAGTGGCATAGAAATATCCTCCATATACTATAACAAATATTAATGCAGTTATCAGTGATGATATTAATATGTCGTAGTTTCCAAAGTTCTGCAAATATTCTTCAACTATATTTATACCTACTATTGAATGTATGATAGCCAGTGATAACGGCATTATGAAAAATGTTAATACTTCCACTAATATACTCTTATTAATTTGTCTTCTGGAAGCTCCTATTTTTCTTAATACTTCATAACGTTCCATGGAATCATTACATTGAGCCAACTGCTGAATAGCTAAAACCACTGCACTGGAAAGTAAAAATACTATTCCTATATAAATTGCTACAAAAAGTATTATTGTTGACATTCCTACATTAGAATCATAAGCTATTTCTCTACTCATAGCTAACAACTTAATGTCATCACCTATGACTCCTGGCTCTATGGTCATGTATCCTTCTAATATTTTAGCTACTTCTTCTTTCTTCCGCTCCTTACCTTCACCTACATAATTAATATTAATATATTCACTATCAGCAGTTAAATTGTTGCAGAAATCATCTGGCACAATAAAAGAAAATATATTATTGCTAGCTCCTGTTGTACCTAATGAATCATCTAGCACCTTCTTTTCCTTTATATCATATGCTTTTCCATCAATAATAATTTGATTATTTTCCTTAAAGAATCTTTCAATGGTTGGAATCATGCTTTCTAAATTAGAAGCTAGATAAATTTCATCATTATTTAACTGTAGTTCTTTTTCACCTAAAAACTTTCTATTTTTGTTAAAATCTGTCACCGATATAACTTGTGCTTTTTCAAAAACTGGATTAAATTTAATAAGTTCAGAGCCAGTGTCTGTGTACTTACCTAGTAAATCTTTAATACTAAAATCTATCATATAAGTATTCATTGTTATATATTCAGTATTTTCATCTAAAATAATATGATATTTAGCTAAAGCCTCTTCTATTGGAATATTACTTTCTTCATTATCTTTATTTAATGAACAAGATAAATCATAAGGAGTAAACTTCTTAGTAATTTCTTCAAAAGATTTTTTCATACTCAAACCAGTGGTTAATATTCCTATGGTTACAAATAACATTAAACAAATTACTGCCATGGATATAAAATTAGTGTTAAACTTATTTGTTATTTGTCTTATGGTAAATGTATTTAAATTATTATAATATAAATTATCACTTTTCTTTAGTATTAGAAGTAATACTGATGATGCACCAAAGAAAAACCCTAATGTGCCTATTATTCCTAAGAAAATTGAAGTTAAGAATCTATAATCATTAAAATCAAGATTAGTAACTGATGCTAAATAATATGCTACTACCAGGATAACTATTGATGCTATAAGAATTGTAAAGGATAATCCTGCACTTCTTACAGTGATTTTTTCACTTTTTCTTGATGAATTTATTAAATCTATTAACTTATACTTTGAAATTACTAAAGTATTAAAGATTATAACTAGATGTTCTTCTTAAAAGTGATGAAATTCTCGCTAAAAGCACTGCTGTATTATATGGCTTGGTTACAAAATCATCGGCACCTAAATTTATACTCATAATTTCATCCATATATTCCAAGAAAACTTATTAGTTCTGCTTTCATTTCTCTGTTATCTTCAATTATCATTATATTTTTCACACCATCACCTCTTTACCTGTATATTATACCTTTTTATTTAATTATTTCCACAAACTTTATGCTACAAACCTTTTTAAATTAAAAAATAAGTACCTATCTTCAAAGGTACTTATTTGATATGTCATATTTATTCTTTTAATTCAAATCTTTTATGAATCTTCCATGTGTTATCCTGCCACTTATATATGGAAATATTATTTAATAAAACATTATAATTACAATTGAATTGATTGATCCATTGCCACATTTCATCAAATACGAAAGAAACTTTTTTAGATGAAACTGTTACGTGAAATATTGCATTTTCACCTTCATGGCTTCCAAAGCTTATATAATTTACTTCTTTTATGGCCTTTACAAAACCTTTATGAAAATCTCTCATTCCCTTATTTTCAATAACATTCATATAAATAACTCTATTATCAAAATGTTCAAACCCCTTAATTTCATAAGGTATTGCTTTTTTGTCTTTAATATATTTTTCTATTGCCTCTTCTAATACTTCTATAGGCTCTTCTGTTTCAAAAGGTGCTTTTAAGGTAATATGTGCAGGTAACTTTGATGATTTAACCTTAAACTTTTCAAATGCTTCAGCACTAAGTTTTTTATTAAAAACTCCTGCTTCTCCATCCGCCACTGTCACAACAACATATCTCATACTCTATCTCCTTTTATTTTACTATTGACTAATAAAGTAGTTTACTTTATTATCTTTTCAAATTATATAATAATTAAAAAGAAAGTCTACACCTTTTGATGTAAACTTTTCTTTTATACTTATATTATTGTATTTTTGTATTTTTTAATTCTTCCAATCTATTTTGTAAATTAGAAGATTCACTTTCTAAATTACTAATATTCTTTTTTAAATTTTCTATTTGCGATTCTAAACTTGATTTCTCTGATTCTTTCTTATATACTTGTGCTTCTACGCTCTCTAAAGAAAATTTCATATTTTCTACCTCTTTTGAATTATCCCTTTTTCCAAAGTCTAAAAACATAAAACCTATAAGAAAAGTAATAATACAAAGTAATATACTCTTATTTCTGTAAGAGCTCATTTTATTTTCCTTTTTAAAATTATTTTCCATTGTATTTCCCCCTAATAACACTTAGAACATGGGTCTAAGCCTCTTGCTTCAGCACTTTCTCTTGTAACTTGTGAAACATATTTTGAATTCCCACAATTTCCATGACTATGGTATTTTGAACCTGTTTTTGTTATCCAAACCATAGATCCTATATTATCTTCATTTACCGTTGCCACATATCCCTTTGATGAACTTGCATAATTTTGACTAGCTGCTAGCCTTTCCGCTTCTTCTCTGGCAGCTTGTTCAGCTGCTATTCTGGCTGCTTCTTCCTTAGCTGCTTGTTCTGCTGCTAGTCTTTCTCTTTCAGCCTTAGCTTTTTCTTCAGATGCTATTCTACTTTCTTCTGTGGCTATCTGAGTTTTTAAAGAACTTACTGTAGTAGTTAATGTTGTATGCTTGGTAGTTAATTCATCTTTAGTTGCAGTAAGCTTATGGATATGTTCTTCAAGCTCATTATATTCATTGTTACATTGGTTAACTTGCTCTGAAATTGCTGCAATTGTTTTAATATTATTATTATGTTCTTCTTTAGAAATATTTTTTGTTGTACCAACACTTATCCCTAAAATTAAAGATAAAGCAGCTGCAATAGTCCTTTTCTTATTTTCCTTAACTGCTGTAACTATTTTTTCTTTAATAGTTACTAGCTTATTACTATCTTTTTCATTGTTCATTTATTCATCCCCCTATGACTTTATCTATAAGATTATAACAAATTATCTCAGGAAATTGTGTCAAAATTTGTATATTTCTTTGGTATTTTGTGGTAATATTTTTTTTATTTTTTAATTATATATTTTTCAGTTCACGTTTTTTATCTATAAAAAAGTGGCTTTCGCCACGCTCCCTTCGGGAATTTAATTTTAAGTATTCT
>OLWA01002758.1_pt1 | contig 14819 bp, 12 predicted proteins | sample 1673251 | NCBI WGS metagenome assembly OLWA01 (sample SAMEA3178937, study PRJEB25190) | human gut metagenome | biome: human gut; feature: human-associated habitat; material: faeces | place: Austria | collected 2013
TATGAAAAAAGCGGAATATGCGGCAGAGAATTTTATCCCGGAAGATAGCAGAAAATCATTTTTGGAAGCGATGGAGTCTATCGCAAAGCTTGCGAGCGCAGGAAAAGCCGACAATAACGGAAATATGGACTATGGAGTACGGAAAGGTAGATATCTTGGACATGGCAGTAATCTTATAAAGACTACAAATGCGCTTGATATGATGAGGACGATGGACGGCAGTGCATACACGGAATATCAGAAGATTAGTAAAGAAAGCAGCAATGAGGACGGACAGCTTAATGCATTAAAATACCTTACAAATTGGTATGGAAATGCAGCAAAGAAGAATCCATCAATGGTCGACGATTACGAAAAGCAGTCGGAGGAATATGTGGAGAAAAATGTAAAAGACCAGAAGCTGGATGCAACTTTTTCAGATATAAAGACAGAGAATAAAGCAACTTTTCTGAAAAGTCTGAAGGCATTTCAGAATAATAATCCTAATTTTCTCTCATCTATCATAAACCGGGAGCTGGCATCTAAATTTTGGGGTATTTGAGAACCGTAATTTGAAGATATTATATACAGATTGAGGTAAGAGGATGAATGTAAACACAGTAAGGCATAAAAGGATTCGGTAAAAGGGAAATATCAAATTGGTGCATTGGTTGGCATCACCAGAGAGTAGAGTGACAGAAGGTCAGTAGATATAAAGGTATAGATTTATTTATGAACTGGGAGGTGGATTTATGGGAATCGTTTTTTCAAATATAGGAACAGTTAATTACTTCTGGTAGTAATGGAGAACCAAACTGGTCTTATATTCCATCGAAAGGAAAAAGTACGAAAACACAGACTGAATTTGTGAGTGAGATTAAGAAACTGGCACAAAAGGCTGCCAATGCTACTGATAAAACGGAACAAGGCTCTATTTCAAGGCCGGTACTGCAGTTAAGGGCGGAATATTTGTGCAGACATTAAGCGATTACTTTTCATTGACTTTCATTTATACCAATGATAAAATTTTAAAATTAGCTCAGGGAGAGATTGTTCAGTAAGACTTATACAGAAATAATTCAAGCAAAGTTCAGGAGAATGTAAAAATGACAAAGGACGAGTATTTAATAACAGACCCACCCCTAAAAGCGTTGACTGTTTTTGCAATGCCTATGATTTTAGGCAGCTTTTTTCAACAAGTTTACAATATGGCTGATTCAATCATCGTCGGTCAATTTGTAGGCTCATCTGCGCTTGCAGCCGTCGGTGCCTGTGCCGCACTTACGAATGTTTTTATTTGCATAGCACTCGGTGCAGGTGTAGGTGCAGGTGTACTTGTAAGCCGTTATTTTGGTGCTCAAGATTACGGGAAGATGAAAACAATCGTTTTTACTTCTTTAATAAGTTTTTTGCTTTTTAGCGTATTTCTCGGTGTTTTTGGATTTTGCACTTCTCATTGGATGATGAGCATACTGCAAACGCCTGCGGATATAATGAAAGATGCGGTGCTGTACTTACGTATCTATTTTGTTGGCTTTCCATTTTTATTTATGTATAATATTCTGTCAACCATGTTCACTTCAATCGGTGAATCAAAAATCCCGTTATGGCTTTTAATATTTTCGTCTGTTTTGAATATCATTATGGACCTTTGGATGGTGAGAGGTCTTAAACTCGGAGTATTCGGTGCAGCTCTTGCCACTCTTATTGCACAAGGTATTTCAGCCGTACTTTCGCTTTTGATTTTTCTTTACCGTATGCGAAAATATGCAGGTTTGTTTCATTGGTTTGACAAGAAAGAACTGCGTACAATGCTTAAAATCGCTGTTCCGTCTATCCTTCAACAATCAACCGTATCAATCGGTATGATGATTGTGCAAGCGGTTGTAAATCCGTTTGGCACGCAAGCACTCGCAGGATATGCGGCAACGATGAGAGTTGAAAATGTTTTTTCACTGATATTTGTATCCATCGGAAATGCTGTGTCGCCATTTGTTTCGCAAAATCTCGGTGCCGGAAAAATCAGCCGCATTAAGAAAGGTTACCGTGCCGTATTACTGTTGGATGCATGCTTTGCCGTTCTTGCCTTTATAGTTATTGAAACAATGCACACACAAATTTCTTCACTTTTTTTAGGAAAAGACGGAACGGAATTAGCGTATCAAGTGTCCGGTGATTATATGAAATGGATTGGCTACTTTTTCATACTTATGGGCATTAAAATGGCAACAGACGGTGTTCTTCGTGGAATCGGAAATATGCGACCGTTTTTAATTGCAAATATGGTTAACCTTGCAATTCGTTTGTCCGTAGCATTGATTTTTGCGCCCCGTTTCGGTATTGCTTTTGTTTGGCTTGCCGTACCGGCAGGCTGGCTTGCAAACTTTATCATTTCTTATTTAGCGTTAAAAAAATCTTGGCCCAAGGATACCTTAAATTAGAAATATTCAACTTATCAAGCAAAACAGGTTTGTCCAAAATTTTAGGGCAAACCTGTTTTATTATTATAAAATCACATAATGTACTAAGTTATTCATTTAAGAATTTATTGCGTTAAAATATTCCTCATCTGACACGGCTTCCAGCCATTCGTTTGATGTATTTTCTCCCGGAACTTCAATAGCTAAATGAGAAAAATAACTATCAGCCGAAGCTCCGTGCCAATGTTTGACATTCGCAGGGATATTTACAACATCGCCGGGCAGCATTTTTATAGCTTTCTTGCCCCATTCCTGATAATATCCTCGTCCGGCAACACAAATCAAAATTTGACCGCCACCGTTTTTTGCTTTATGAATATGTCAATTATTTCTGCATTTCGGCTCAAAGGTCACATTAAAAATACCAACTTGGTCTTTAGAAACAGGGGCAAGAAAACTCTTTCCGCTGAAATACTGTGCAAAGCTGTCGTTCGGCTCACCAATCGGAAATATCATTGATGAAGCGTGTTTTTCAATCGTATTATCTTCAGTTTCCTCGTTCTTATCATTCCACACTTCTTTTGCCATACGAAATGCAGCCCAAGCTTTTGGCCATCCTGCATAAAAAGCATTATGTGTTAAAATCTCTGTAATTTCTTCTTTAGTAATTCCATTTTTCTTAGCACTTTCCAAATGGTAACGAAAAGCGGAATCAATTAAACCTTGCGACATTAAAGAAGTAACTGTTACAAGTGAACGGTCTCTAAGCGATAACTTATCTTCTCTGCTCCAAACCTCACCAAATAATACATCATCGTTTAATTCAGCAAATTTCGGAGCAAATTCTCCTAATTCTTTTCTACCGGCTGTTTGTTTGATTGCCATATATTTCAACCTCCTAAAAATTAAAATTCGCTATTGAATATTTTTTTATTCTCTGTTATATTAATAATAACACCTAAACCTAACTTTATGTCAAGAGTTTTTTTATTTTTTGGAGGAAAAAATATGTATACAATCGGTCAAGTATCTGAAATGTTTGATTTACCGGTATCAACTTTGCGTTACTATGATAAAGAAGGGCTGTTTCCTGAATTAAATCGCACATCGGGAATTAGACAATTTAGCGAAAATGAAATTGAGGCATTGCGTGTAATTGAATGCTTGAAAAAAACAGGGTTACAAATAAAAGACATTAAGCAATTTATGTCTTGGTGTATGGAAGGAAGTTCAACATATACCAAAAGAAAAGAGTTGTTTGAAAACCAAAAAAAGCAAGTAGAAGCTGAGATTACCAAGTTGAATAAAACGCTTGATATGTTAAATTTCAAATGTTGGTATTACAGTGAGGCTATCAAAGACGGAAACGAGGATAGGATAAAAAGTTTGATTCCTGATGAATTGCCAAACAGCATTAAATCTGCATATATGAATTCACACAAAGAATAAAAAATTAGATAAAAAAAGTAATCACTAACGGATTTGAATTGTGATTGATGCTTTTTTGATGATGTACCAAACGAATTGCATGGATTGTGTGGCACAAAGTGAACAATAAACGGTGTGTAAATGAAAAGACGGCGTACGGAAAAGACCGTGCGCCGTAGTTTTATCTATATGGAAAAAGCAAGTAAAATCGCCGTAATACAGCGTAAATAAAGAAAAAAAGCACCGAAAAACGGTGCTTTCTATGGCTGGGGCTTTATAATCAACTCAATGCGTAAACAGTCCACCGGACTGTTTACTGTCAAAAGTGCTTGCACTTTTGAATTTCGTGGTTTTGGAGCGAAAAGCACGCTTTCAGTTAAGCCGCGTGTTAAAATACAGTCCCCACAAAATCCGCATAAAAACAGCACTTTCAGGATTTGAAAGTGCTGTTCATTTTTGTCTTTATAGTTTTTGTTGAAAATTGATGCTTTTTTGATGCTCTTGTAAAATGAAACATATTTATAACTCAAATATAATGCACCCCACTGCAGTAGACAGTAACAAATAATAGTAAAACCCTTTCAGTATGAATTTTATAATTCTTCAGTCTTGAAAGTAGTTTTAGGCATTTTATTGATATTTTCAAGCGCCATATTGCACCTCTTAAAATTAAAATTTCTCGTAAGATTTATGTGTTTATTATAACATTTTTTTGATTAGAATTCAACTTAATGATTAGTATATGCGCTCGCCTTATTTGTTAAATGAATTAGGAATATACCTAAATGCATTTTTATTTCAGCTCCCCAAAGTGGCATCTTATTTGTCACTTTGGATGCCACTTTAGGCTGTGCTTTTATTATTACACAGCTCATACAGTTTTCTTTTAATCAATTCTAAATTTTCGATTTACATTTCCATCACATTATCAGTCCAAAGTTCGCACTGTGTCATAACAGTCTGCACAGCGTCTTCCATACCTTCGGGCGGATACTTGTGCTTTTTCAGAAGCTTTTTGATAAGCATACGCATTTTTGCTCTTGCCGACTCACGCTTTTGCCAGTCAATCGTCTTGTTTCTGCGGAGCGTATCGGCAAGCTCTTTCGTAATGGCAATGAGTTCGTCATTTTCGTAAAAATCTTTGATTGCCTGCGGCTTTGTGAGGGCATCGTAGAATGCAAGTTCATCGGCTGTAAGTCCGAGCTGGTCACCCTCTTTTTGTGCTGCAGCAATCTGCTTTGCCAGTTTCAGCATTTCTTCAATGACTTCTTCATTGGTCAGCATACCGTTCAAATATGCATTGAGCGAACGCTGCATAATCTCGCTAAATTTCTCGGATTTAACGATATTTGTTCTGCGATAAACAGATACCTGTTCTGCAATAAGCTTTTTAAGCAACTCGACAGCAAGATTCTTTTCCTTCATATTGGCAACTTCTTCAAGGAATTTCGGGTCAAACAAAGAAAATTCTTCCTTGATATCCGAAAAAAGGTTGATTACTCCGTCGCTTTTAATGCTTTGCTTGAGAAGTTCATTTATTCTTGCGTTCATTTCAGGCAAGGAGATTTTTTTACCTACGCCTGTATTTGTAAGCCTGAGTACAAGCACACGAACAGCATCAAAGAAAGCTGCTTCGATACGGTCGTCCTCATCAACCATAGAGGAACAGAGGGACAATGCCTGATGAAGCATAAGTGCTTCTTTTACAAACGAGTCTTTATCATCAACTTTTTCTCTGCCCATAATGAAGTTGACAGCGCCGCTGATAGTCTTAGACCTTTCAAGGTCTGTGCCGGTTTGGAACTTAGAATAATCAAATCCGTGGAACTTATCACGGCAGACGGACAGCTTTTCTTGGAATTTTGGGAATGCAACCTTTGCAACATCGGTGTCACCGTAATTCTTTTTATCACGGGCGGTGTAATCGTTCATAGCCTTTTTAAGTGCTGTTGCAATACCCACATAGTCAACAACAAGACCACCTTCCTTATCACGGAACACACGATTTACACGGGCAATCGCCTGCATAAGATTGTGCCCGGACATTGGTTTGTAAACATACATCGTTGCAAGTGACGGTACATCAAATCCGGTTAACCACATATCAACAACGATTGCGATTTTAAGCGGACTGTTGTTGTCTTTGAATTTCTTTGCAAGCTCGTCCTTGTGGTGCTTGTTGCCAATTATCTCACGCCATTCTTCCGGGTCGTTGTTTCCGGAAGTCATTACAACCGCAACTTTTTCCGTCCAAGCTGGGCGCAGCTCTAAAATACGCTTGTAAATTTTCATAGCGATAGGGCGAGAGTAAGCAACGATCATTGCCTTACCGGTGAGCAAATTTTCACGGTTATTTTCATAATGGTCGAGAATATCTGAAACAAGCGAATTTATAGTATTGTCATTGCCAAGTACAGCTTCCATTTGACCGAGTTCTCGTTTGCTCTTTTCAACAACTTCTTCATCGGCATTTAAAGCCATAATATCATATTCTTTATCAATCAACTTCAATGTTGCTTCATCAAGATTGAGCTTAATTACACGGCTTTCGTAATAAACCGGGCGTGTAGCACCGTCCTCAACTGCCTGGGTCATATCGTAAATGTCGATATAATCACCGAATACTTCACGGGTACTGCGGTCTTTAGACGAAATAGGAGTGCCTGTAAATCCGATATATGTAGCATTAGGAAGTGAATTACGAATAATGCGAGCAGTTCCTATTTTAACCTTACCGGTTTTTGCGTCTACGGTTTCGGTAAGTCCATATTGACCTCTGTGTGCTTCATCAGCCATAACAATAATATTGTGGCGTTCAGATAACGGCTCGTGTGATTCTTCAAATTTCTGCATCGTGGTAAAGATAATGCCATTTGCCTGTCTGCCATCAAGCCAGTCCTTTAGTCCGACATCATTCTTACCGGAAGTTTCTGTCAGTTTTCTGCAAGTTGCGTGTACCGGCTCTTGACGCAAGAAATCTTTACATTTTGCAAACTGACCGTAAAGTTGGTCGTCAAGGTCGTTTCTGTCAGTAATTACAACAATAGTCGGGCTGTCTAATGCTTGTTGTAATAAGTGAGCATAAAATACCATAGAAAGCGACTTTCCACTTCCTTGTGTATGCCAGAACACACCGCCTTTACCATCGGTAACGGTAGCGTGTTTCGTAGATTCGATTGCCTTTCTAACCGCAAAATACTGGTGATATCCGGCAAGAATTTTGAAGGAGTTTGTACCCTCGTTAGAAAAGCAAATAAAGTTTTTGATTATATCAAGCAGTCTTTCCTTTTGAAACATACCCTCAAAGAATGTATCAAACTGCGCATACTGAGTGTTTTCGTAGTCGCCGTCCTTTGTTTTCCACTCCATAAAGCGGTCTTCACCGGAGGTGATCGTACCCGCTTTAGAGGTCAACTGGTCGCTCATTACGCAAATTGCGTTGTAAATGAACATAGACGGAATCTCAATCATATAGTTGCGGAGCTGCCTGTACGCTTCGGAAGCGTCCGTTTCTTCACGAGAGGGAGATTTCAGCTCAACCAAAACTACCGGCAAGCCGTTCAAAAAGAGAATTACATCAGGGCGTTTATTGCTGTTCTCAATAAATGTCCATTGATTAGCAACGATAAAGGAGTTATTGTCGGGATTTTTGTAGTCAACAAGATAGACGATAGAGGAACGCTCCTCACCGTCAACAAAATATCTAACCGGAATACCGTTTTGCAGATAGTCCATAAACACGGCGTTTTTCTGCACAAGTTCTCCGTTTTCAAAATTCTTTAGTTTGAATAATGCGTCAGAAATGGCATCATCAGGTAACCCTCGATTCAAACGGTACAGAGAGTCAAGCAGAACTTCCTCATATAACGGACTGTAAAAGTCTCTTTCAATATCGGGACCGTATGCGTACTCATATCCCAAATCATTTTTAAATAGCTCGATTACTGAGTTTTCATAATCGGCTTCGGTATATAATCCCGGCATTTTCATTTCTCCTTTTGTTTATATCTATACTTGCAAATGATAAATTCATCAACAACATTAAAGAAAAATTTAGTGTTATTCAAAAGAGCATCTATATCAAATATAAAATCTTCTTGTAGTGGTTCTAATTTAACTGATACTCCATATCTTAATGCCATTTCATTTTTATCAATGGTTTCTAACTCTTGAATAAAGGAATTGAGTTTTTCGTAGTGCAATACCGACTTTTCGTCAAGTCTATTCCATAATTTTGCAAGACTATGTGTATTCTCAACCTCGCCGTATTTCTCCAAAAGGCATTCTTTAATCTTTAATTCAACAGAGTGTTTGCACAAATACGCACAGGGAATCATATATAATGACAGAACATTTTTACCTCTTTTTTCGGCAATTCCTTTTTGAAGATAGAGTGCTGAATATAAGTAATCTATCGCCAAGTGCGAAATAACTTCTCTTGAATAATAGTTATTATCCTCAAATTCTTCTGCAACCTTTGCATTTCTGAGTTGTTTCATAAATGCTGTGTATGATATTTCTTGAATATCTTTATCTATCAAGACTTGTTGCATTTTATATTGGTCTGATATGTCATCAAAAATCATATTGTGAGCGCCAATTATCTTGCCACTTTCATCATATCGAGGACGCATACCCACTACTATCCCTTCTTTCTATTGCTAAACAATAATTTAGCGGCTTAGAGTTTGGTGTCGGAGACATCCAATTCGCCGGACATTAGCTTGGGTAGCAATGAATCACGAATTTGAGCAAGATTTTCGCTTTCAAATTCATTAGCTTGGATTGCTTCAGTAAGACTTTTGAATAATGGCGTATAATTAGCAAACATTTCTTCATTGTAAATGAACTCAAATTTTGCCAAATCATTCATTACGATGTATGGAATTGCAGAGCCACGGGTCCCTCCCATAATTTTCTTACTAAGTTCTAATTTTACGAACCAATAAAGAGGAAATATGAAATCGGGATTCACATTATCAAGTAGCGTACAAGCATAAGTCCTTTGGTAAAGATCAAACTTTCCACTATAAAAACGAGTTCGACCAGTATAAGCTCCATTTCCTGAAACGATGATTGCATTTCCATCAAAAATATAACTATCAATTTGAAGAGCTTCAGGTGCACAAGTAAAGAATTTGTATTTACCGCCATTAACAGAAGCGTTAGCATTCTTTTTGCCAGTGAAAATAGAACAATATTCATCAAGTGTGACAATTTTGCCCTGAGTTCCTGACTTTGGTGAAAAGAATGTCTGATACAAAGCGTCTGCTTGCTGCTCTAAATTATTGTTTATTCTCTCATTTTCTTCGATTTTATCATCAATAGAACCGAGCATAGAGGATATTCTCTTTTGCACTTTCTTATCTGTCGGAACAGAAACAACAATATTCTTCATTGTGTTTCCTGATACCTCTTTGAATGTTGTCCCGCTTCCCATACCTTCGATTTTGTCCTTGTTGTATTTAAGCAAATAATACAAGAAAAGCGGGTCGGTATTTTCATTTGGGACAACACTCTTAAATCCCTGATTAGTACACACCTAGTTTGCGGCGATAGCCACATATCCAATAGGCGCTCTTGAAGAAAACAATACGGTATCCTTTGGAAGCAACTGCGTAGAACAGCTTTTCAATCCTATTTCGGTAATGTTTCTTTCGCCACGCTGAATATATCGTCCTGTGAATGTAGATAAATCTTTCGGTGTTATCCAAGCAATAGTTCCGTTTTCATAATTCTCAGGTTTCTTTGTCGATGGAGTAGCCCCACCAACAACCGTACCAATGTCAGATATTTTGCACTTAATCCATTCAGCCATATTCGTTTTCCTCTCTATCCGATGTATTTTCGGTGGGCAATCTTAACATTGCTCTGCTTTACCATTGCATACTGCAAAGTCGTATCTATTTTTCTATGCCCCAAGAGCTGTTGCAATTGCTCAATGGGCATTCCTTTATCTATTGCCATAGTTGCAAGTGTACGCCTGAACTTATGCGGGTGTACCTTGTTAATACCTAATTGCTTTCCAAATTCTCTAAGGCGAACCTCAACACCGCCGATTTTCAGCCTTTCGTGCGGTAATTTCAACGACACAAACAGCGCCGGATTGTCGTCCGTCCTGCTCTCCAAATAGTTTTGCAAATGTATCTTTGTGCGAGCGTCAAAATAGACTACTCGTTCCTTACTGCCTTTACCAAACACGATACATTCTCTTTCATTGAAATCAATATCATTTCGGTTGAGCAATACCATTTCGCCGACACGCATTCCGGTTGACGCAAGCATATCAATAATCGCCAAATCTCTAAGCTCTGTACAGTTATCCCTCATAAGCTCTAACGCTTCATCGGAGTATGTCTCCTTAATGTTAGTACCGGTTTTTACTCTGTGTATGCGTCTTACCGGACTTTTCAGTATGTAATCCTCGTCCTCTAACCAAGAGAAGAAGCTGGAGAGAATACGGCGGATATTGTCTATCGTTACCTTGCTTGATTTCTTCTTTTCCTGATATTCCGTCAGGTATCCTCTGATGTCGTCTGTAACTATGTGTTTGACATCTTTTTTGAGTTCACAGAGCATAGCTTCGATAGTTGCCTTGTAGTATTTAAGAGATTTCTCGGAGCATCCCTCAATTCTCTTTGCCGATAGAAACAGTTCTACATAGTTCTGCTCCGAGTATTTCTCTTTGCTTTGATTTTCCGTTACCTCATAATTTGCAAAGGTGTATTTCAACACCTCTTGCAATTTTTCATTTTGTGCGTTGTTCAGGTAAGGCAACATTCCCTGAATAACATCCTTGATTAAATCTTGTTTCACAGTCAATTCTCCTTTGAATATTCTTAGAGAACGACTATGGGGCGGAAGTCCCCTGATATTAACTCCCGCCACCCACGGAAGTTATAGGATATGTTATATGCTAAACAATAATTTAGTGGTTTAGAGTTCGATATCTGAGACATCAAGCTCGCCGGACATAAGTTTAGGTAATAGCGTGTCTCTGATTTCAGCTAATCTCTTTATTTCTCTTGTTTTTGAAAGAATCATAGAGAAAATAGGCTGTACTAATCCGTCAAATTTTTTCAAGACTTCCTCGGTAGGCAAATATGTTGGATAGTTCTTTAGAATATCCGTTTTCAAATTTGTGAAAACACTACCATTACCAAGTGCAATTAGATTGTCTCGAATGTGTTTGAAATAAAGATACAGATACTCATTTGAAAACTTTGATGACGGAAAATAGAGCCAACCGTCGTGTATACAAGTATCTATATCAAGTATCTTAGGTAAACCGGGTGTGGCACTATTTGATAAAACCAAACTTCCTGATTTAAGGTAAACAGTCTTTTTCAAACCAGCCTCAATGATGTATTCCTTAATTTCATTGATGAATGGGGAGCTAATACTAGTTGCATCAGATATTTTCAGCCAATGAAATCCGCTATCTGACAAAAAGTTTTGGATAGGTCGAGGTGAACCACCACGCTTTATTTCAACAAAATCGCCAAGAACACCATTTACCCAAGTTTTAGGTACTTGCCCGTCAAATGGTTCAAAGTCTATGAACCACGATTTGAAAAGAGCCATTGCTTGTTGCTCTAAATTATTGTTTATCGCATTATTCTCTTTAATTTTTTCATCTATCGACCTTAGTGTAGCAACAATTCTTTCCTGCGTTTTTTTATCAGGAAGCATAAGCTCTAAATTTTCTATATCCGAAGGTTTTAGAGAAGGATACGCTGATACACTTTGTTCAGCAATAGCTTGAAGTTGTTCTGTGACCTCTTGTTTGGTCAAAGCATAATAAATGAAATCAGGCACAGCCTTGTCGTAATTAACATCAATTACTGTAAAACCTGTCGATACTAAGAAGTTATCAGGCTGTTCCTTGATAATTCCATAGTGTAATTGATTTGGTCTTACAGTCGAGTAGATAATGCTATTTGTTTTAACCTTTCTTCTTGCTCTGCTTGGCAGTTTATCTTTAGCCGTGTTAATATACTGAATTTCATCAATTTTATTCATTGTGATATTTCCGGTATCCAAGTAATTTACAAACTGCCAATTTTCTTTTGGAGAATATGTACTTTGATTAGTCTTAACTATTTCTCCAAGTCGAACTGTCTGCCATTCAGCCATAGTCTTTTCCTCTCTATCCAATGTATTTTCGGTGGGCAATCTTAACATTGCTCTGCTTTACCATTGCGTATTGCAAGGTCGTATCTATCTTTCTATGCCCCAAGAGCTGTTGAAGCTGCTCAATGGGCATTCCTTTATCTATTGCCATAGTTGCAAGTGTACGCCTGAACTTATGCGGGTGTACCTTGTTAATACCTAATTGCTTTCCAAATTCTCTAAGGCGAACCTCAACACCGCCGATTTTCAGCCTTTCGTGCGGTAATTTCAACGACACAAACAGCGCCGGATTGTCGTCCGTCCTGCTCTCCAAATAGTTTTGCAAATGTATCTTTGTGCGAGCGTCAAAATAGACTACTCGTTCCTTACTGCCTTTACCAAACACGATACATTCTCTTTCATTGAAATCAATATCATTTCGGTTGAGCAATACCATTTCGCCGACACGCATTCCGGTTGACGCAAGCATATCAATAATCGCCAAATCTCTAAGCTCTGTACAGTTATCCCTCATAAGCTCTAACGCTTCATCGGAGTATGTCTCCTTAATGTTAGTACCGGTTTTTACTCTGTGTATGCGTCTTACCGGACTTTTCAGTATGTAATCCTCGTCCTCTAACCAAGAGAAGAAGCTGGAGAGAATACGGCGGATATTGTCTATCGTTACCTTGCTTGATTTCTTCTTTTCCTGATATTCCGTCAGGTATCCTCTGATGTCGTCTGTAACTATGTGTTTGACATCTTTTTTGAGTTCACAGAGCATAGCTTCGATAGTTGCCTTGTAGTATTTAAGAGATTTCTCGGAGCATCCCTCAATTCTCTTTGCCGATAGAAACAGTTCTACATAGTTCTGCTCCGAGTATTTCTCTTTGCTTTGATTTTCCGTTACCTCATAATTTGCAAAGGTGTATTTCAACACCTCTTGCAATTTTTCATTTTGTGCGTTGTTCAGGTAAGGCAACATTCCCTGAATAACATCCTTGATTAAATCTTGTTTCACAGTCAATTCTCCTTTGAATATTCTTAGAGAACGACTATGGGGCGGAAGTCCCCTGATATTAACTCCCGCCACCCACGGAAGTTATAGGATATGTTATATGCTAAACAATAATTTAGAGCAGCAAGTTTCTATCCTTTATCAGTCGTGGTTTGAAGATTTTGAAATCACAAATGGTGTTTGTCCTGAAAATTGGAGTTATCAAGAACTTTCAACAATTGCAGATATTGCAAGCGGAAAACGCCCACCTATAAAGTCAGACATTTGTAATGAAGAAACGCCTATTTATATTGTTGGTGCGGCATCCGTTATGGGATTTACTTCTGAAGCAAACCACACAGATAAAATTCTCGTTACCGGTCGAGTTGGAACACACGGCGTTGTTCAAAGGTTTAATACTCCTTGCTGGACTTCTGATAATACACTTGTAATAACAAGTCCTTATTACGAATTTACTAATCAAATTCTGCACAGAATTGATTATTCATCAATGAATCGAGGTTCAACGCAACCACTTATTACACAGGGAGATATGAAAAAGGTAGTTGTGTTAGTTCCTGACGAGAATACAGTTGCAAAATTCGAGGAATTTGCAGGTTCATTGATGGTTAAATGGGAAGCAAATAACAAAGAGAATGTCAAACTTGCTTCACTAAGAGATACCCTTTTACCCAAATTGATGTCCGGCGAGCTTGATGTATCTAACATCGAAATTTAAACCGCTAAATTATTGTTTATGGCATTATTGAGTTCAATTTTCTCTCTGATGGTTTCCAATAAATCAACAATTTTCCTCTGTTCGGTTACATCGGGAATGTCAATCTCAAGTGTTTGAAAAGTCGTTGATGCACGAGCTAAAGCGGGAACTCCAACCTGAGAAGCGTTGGAAAGCAATTTATGCTGTCCTGCGTTGGTATGAAAATAATATACCAAATATTCAGGTAAGATTTTCTCATTACATTTGACTCTAAACTGGCTCTGAGAAATAACATAGCGACTATGTTTTGAATTTTTAGGTATAAAAACTATTTGTCCAAGAGTTCCCCTATGAGTGATAACAATATCCCCCCTATAAGCATTCGCTTTTCCAAGAGAGTCTGCCTTTTCAGGCGTTACATATCTAAATGAATTATCATTCAAAGCAAATCCTGTCAGGTTACTCCCGTTGAGCACAGGAATACCACTGTCCACAAAACACTCTACTTTAATATTTGAACCAAAGGGACCCATTGAAATCTCATTTATCAAGTCTTTGATTTTATAGGTCTTAAATTTCATACCCAATCGCCCCCAGTTTCTTGCGGATTTCGTCCTCCAACTCGTGAGACTTTGCGAACATCTCCGAAAGCTCGGATGTAAGGCGTGTCATCTTTTCTTCAAAGGGTTCGCCGTCGTCCTCGACTTCTTCAATACCCACATATCTGCCCGGTGTCAGAATGAAATCCTGCTTTTCAATTTCCTGCAAATTGGCAACTGCGCAGAAGCCTTTTACATCTTCAAGCGGGCCTTCTTGGAATGCCGTAAATGTATCTGCCAGCTTTTGAATATCTTCATCGGTAAAATCTCTGTGCTTGCGATCAACCATATAACCCATCTTGCGTGCGTCGATAAACAGGGTTTTGCCTTTTTGCTTTTTGTTCTTGGTAATAAACCAAAGGGTAACAGGAATAGTAACGCTGTAAAAGAGCTGTGTTGGCAGAGCAACAATACCTTCTACAAGGTCAGCCTGAATGATATTCTTTCTGATTTCACCCTCGCCGCTTGACTGAGAGGACAAAGCACCATTAGCAAGTACAAGACCAATTTTACCATTCGGTGCAAGGTGGTGTATCATATGCTGAATCCAAGCATAGTTGGCATTT
>OLWA01002766.1_pt1 | contig 14761 bp, 15 predicted proteins | sample 1673251 | NCBI WGS metagenome assembly OLWA01 (sample SAMEA3178937, study PRJEB25190) | human gut metagenome | biome: human gut; feature: human-associated habitat; material: faeces | place: Austria | collected 2013
CGACGCCGCAGGAGCTTCTGGATCGTATGGAGCTGTTCGTCCACCTGTGGAATGCTCTCAATTCTCTGCCCGAGGCGCAGGGCCGCCGTGTGGATGCCTGCATCATTGAGGGCAAGAGCTATTGCGAGGTTGCGTTGGAAGAGGGCGTGGATGAAAGCGCCGTCCGGCGGGCCGTGGAGCGTGGCTTGGAGAACATGAAAAAATATTTGAAAAATTACCTGTAAGCCAGTCCGAATTTCTGAGTTTTGTGTCCTTGGTATATGAGAGGAGCTGATCCTCTCCACAACTGAATAGCGGCGGCTCCGAGCATCATGTGGGGAGCCGGGTGACGGGTGCGCCGAGACTTCTCTCACACGGGAGAACGAGCGATCAACACCAACGCCGCAAGTGGGGACTTGCCACCCCACGGCCACGATCCGTAGTGGACAGGCTGGCAGCCTGTCCCTCCGGGCCGCCGCACTCTCGCAGGAGCGCCGTACCCCAACTGCTGTCTTGTGACGGGCCGAAACTTCAAGTACGGTGCTCCTGTTTTCACTTCGAGACAAATTGTCCCACGATGGAGAAAGGTGAAAGGGCAACACCCCATAAAGGTGCTGCCCTTTCGTGTTTCCCCATCCACTTTTAATATGAACGAGGAGGTAGCTTATGGATCATAGGAAACGCCGAGCGGTCTTTGCTGTTGACGGCTATGAAATCTCTGCCACTTTTGCTGACAGCAGAAACACGGCGGTGCTGGGTCATGTGAAGCAGATTTTGCTATCTTCCTTTGCGAATAACCTCACCGATAAAACACCCGGCGACAGCCTTGCATTGAAGGCCAAACTGAGCGATAATAATAGTGGGGATACCCCTATGCACCTTGAAAAGTTCATATACCCCGTGTATTGATTCGCTCTTTCAAAGCCCATTGGACTTACAGAAAGGACGGATCAATATATGAAAGAAAGAGTTTGTTGCTTATACAGAGTGTCCACCGACAAGCAGGTGGACTATAACGATAAAAACCAAGCCGACATCCCCATGCAACGCCGCAAGTGTCACCAGTTCGCAGATCAAATGGGCTGGATAATCGTCCACGAGGAACAGGAGGACGGCGTGTCCGGCCACAAGGTACGGGCCGAAAACCGGGACAAAATTCAGACCATCAAGGAGCTTGCCAAGCAAGGCAAGTTCGATATTCTGCTGGTGTTCATGTTTGACCGTATCGGGCGTATCGCTGACGAAACGCCCTTTGTGGTGGAGTGGTTCGTAAAGAACGGCATCCGGGTATGGAGTACCCAAGAGGGTGAGCAGCGGTTTGACAATCACACCGATAAGCTCACCAACTATATCCGTTTCTGGCAAGCGGACGGCGAAAGTGAAAAGACTTCCATCCGTACCAAAACCGCTCTGGGTCAGCTCGTCGAGGACGGCGGCTTCAAAGGTGGCCTTGCTCCCTATGGTTACGATCTTGTAAGAAGCGGGCGCTACAACAAGCGCAAGCACGAGGTTTTCGAGCTGGTTGTCAACGAAGCTGAGGCCGCTGTGGTGCGGATCATCTTTGACAAGTATGTGCATGAGGGCTTCGGTGCCCAGCGGATCGCCACCTATCTGAATAAGCTCGGCTACCGTGCAAGATCGGGTAAGATGTGGCATCACGCCAGCATCCGGGGTATCATTTGCAACCTCACCTATACCGGGGTGCTTCGCAGCGGTGATAGCCGCTCTCAAGTGCTGCCCCACTTGCAGATCATTACGCCGGAGCTGTTCGAGGCTGCACAGCACATTCGTACATCCCGTGCCAACTCTGCCGAACAGGAGCGCCGTGTTCCTCTCAACACCCGGGGCCAGTCCCTGCTGGCCGGGAATGTGTTTTGCGGGCATTGCGGCTCCCGGCTCTCGCTGACCACCAACGGCAAGGCTTATCCTTGCAAGGATGATCCTAACCGCATTGTGAAGCGAGTCCGCTATGTTTGCTACGGTAAAACCCGCAAGCAGACCGAATGTGACGGGCAGACCGGCTACACCGCCCATACCCTTGACGGCATCATTGATAAGGTGGTGCGCCAGATCTTTGAACGGATGAAGGCTGTCCCCAAAAGTGAGATCGTCAATGTCCGCTACAAGGAAAAGATGGACGAGCGGCGGGCGCTGCTCCGCAGCATCCGGGCCGACTACACAAAGGCATCGGGTGAGCTTGAAATGCTCCGGGCAGAGGTTATCAAATCCCTGCGTGGCGAAAGTGCCTTTTCTCAATCGCTGCTTGGCTCGCTGATCGCTGACGCTGAGACAAAATGTCTCGAAGTTCAGCATACTATGGAGGCAGCGCAGGCGGCCTATAACGAGGGGCAGGCCATGCTGGACACCTTAAACGCTCAGTACGACGATATTATCTCATGGGCTGATATGTATGACAGCACCAGCATGGAGTCAAAGAAAATGATCGTGAGCTGCCTGATCCGGCGTGTGGAGGTGTATCGGGACTATCGGCTGCATATCGACTTCAACATTGACTTTGAGCAGTTCAGCGCTGGGCTGGACATTTCGGCAATCGCCGCATAAAGCAAAAACCCCACTTCCAAAGAAGTGAGGTTTTCTTCACACTCTCTGTGATGGTGGAGATAAGCGGGATCGAACCGCTGACCTCTTGAATGCCATTCAAGCGCTCTCCCAGCTGAGCTATACCCCCATGCGGAAGAGAGTGTAAATATTGAGTTATAAATGCGGGGGTTGTTTACCGATTGAACCGGGCTCCCAGCTGAGCTATACCCCCACATAGGGTGGTCGGTACTGCCGACTTGCTTAATATAGCAGAACGGGGAGGAAATGTCAACCCCCAATTTTTCTTTTTTCGATTTTCAAGGGATAGTAAGGAGCGGGGAGAGGCGGGTGCCTCCCCCCTGCTCCGTTACACGGTGGGCTTGCTTCTCTTGACCTCGTTGAGACTGGTCACCACCATGCCCGTCAGGGCAAAGAGGGCGATGACGTTGGGCAGGACGATGAAGTTATTGAACATATCCGTGACCTCCCAGACGAAGTCGCTGCCGGAGATGGTGCCGATGAAGATGAACACCAGCGCGATAACGGTATAGATGGTGTTGCAGAGCTTGGGGTTCTTTCTGCCGAAGAGGTAGTTGGCGTTGATCTTGCCGAACAGGTTCCAGCCGAGGATCGTGGAGAAGGCGAAGAACAGCAGGCACACCGCCACGAACTTCGCGCCCAGACTGGCTCCGAGCACGGAGCCGAAAGCAGTCTGCGCCAGATTGGTCTTGCCCAGCGTCTCGGTGATGGCGCCGGTGTAGCCGCCGGCGAGGGGGCCGTCGGAGGTGTAGAGCGTGCAGATGATGACGAGGGCGTTGAGGGTCAGCACCACGAAGGTGTCGATGAACACGCCGATCATCGCCACCACGCCCTGATCGTGGGGATGGGCGACGTTCGCCTGCGCGTGGGCGTGGGGCGTGGAGCCCATACCCGCCTCATTGGAGAACAGACCGCGCTTGGCACCCTGACTGATGGCGGTCTTGAGGGCGTAGCCGAGACCGCCGCCGATGATCGCCTGGGGCTGGAAGGCGTACTTGAAGATCATGGCGAAGGTGGCGGGGACGTACTTGGCGCGGCAGACGAGGATCGCCAGACCGCCCAGCAGGAAGATACCCGCCATGATGGGCACCAGCTTCTCCGTAACGGCTGCCAGACGCTGGACGCCGCCCAGAAAGATCACGGCGCAGAGGACGACCAGCACGATACCCACCAGCCATGCGGGAACACCGAAGGCGGTCTGGATCGTGGAGCCGATGGAGTTGGACTGCACCATGCAGCCCATGAAGCCCAGAGCCAGAATGATGGAGACGGCGAAGAAGCCCGCCAGGAACTTACCGAAGCCGCCCTTAAAGGCGGTGGTGATGTAGTACACGGGGCCGCCGCGGATGTTGCCGTCGGGGTCCACGATACGGGTCTTTTGCGCCAGCGTCGCCTCGGCGTAGATGGTCGCCATGCCGAAAAAGGCGATAAGCCACATCCAGAAGATGGCACCGGGGCCGCCGGTGAGGATCGCGCCGGAGGCACCCACGATGTTGCCGGTACCCACCTGTGCGGCGATGGCGGTGGCTAACGCCTGAAAGGACGTCATACCGCTCTTCTGCGCGCCGCCCCGCAGGTTCAGCTCACCGAAAAACTTCTTCATGCCCTCACCGAAGCAGCGCACCTGCACGAACCGGGTCTTGATGGAATACCACAGTCCCACGCCCACCAGCAGGAAGATAAGGATGTAGCTGCTGAGATATTCGTTGATCTTGGATACGATGGGGAATAATACTGTTTCTACCATGGGTCATTCTCTCCTTGCATAAAAAATAGAGCTGCCGGAACACGGCAACTCTGGAGAAAATCAGGTGACAAGCGAAAAAACTCGTCTGCTCCGTCCTTTTGCCTGAGAGATTCGGCGTGAAACGCCTTGCACCTTCGGCACCCAACTGAATGGGATTCTCCAGAGTGCCCTCCCCGTCCGGTCTTTTCATTCCGGGCGGTTCACTGGGCTGTATCAAATTTGATGGACGTATGGTAGCACAAGAGGATCCGTTTTGCAACCCCCTTTTTGAAATTTTTTCGCGGCGAACGAAAAAAGAGCCGCCGAAGCGGTTCTTTTTCGTCTATTCTTCCAGGGTGAATGTCATACGCACCGGGTTGTGGTCGGAGTAGGCAAACCGGGTGTCCAGCACCTGCGCGCTCTCCACGGTCACGTTGGGCGTGACCAGAAAGCCGTCCACCGTCAGAACGTACTGCCCCTCGTGGTAGGCACCGTCGGCGTTGCGGCAGGAGGGCACGGGGTCGCTCTCGTCCAGCGGTGGTGCCAGAGAGACGTCATAGCCGTCGAAGGTGCCCTCCGGGATGGGCTGCGCCCATGCGTAGTCCGTGTCCGACGCGCCGAAATACGCGGAGGAATCCCCCAGGAGATCCTTGTTGAAGTCGCCGGCAGCCACGCACCAGTTCCCGGCGTCGTACTCCGCCTGCATATCCGCCAGCAGCAGCGTCAGCTGCTCCGTGGCGATGGTGCCGTCGCTGGTATACGCTGAGAGATGGAAGTTGTAAAGCGCAAGGGCTTTACCCCCGTCCACCGGGATATGGCTGACGGAATAGCAGCGGTCGAGGTCGAGGAGCTTTCTGAATCCCGGCTCTACCGGCAGCTCCATCCGGCGGGCGTCGCTGATCTGCGCCGTAGAGAACGTCAGCAGTCCGGACTGGGACGCGCCGTGGGGCTTCGTCACCGGGTACATGAGGTAGGGGGAGTCGTAGTTCTGGCAGAACACGCTGCTCCTGTCGAACAGCGCGGCGTACAGCACCTCCCGCTCGTCCACGTGGTAGGTGCGGGTGGCGTTCATGTCCACCTCCTGCAAGAGCGTGAAATCCGCGTCCTGCGCCTTCAGCAGCGATGCCACCGCGTCCATATTGGCGGTCAGACGCTCCCGGCTCCATGCGCGGGATTCCGTGCCGCCGTCCATGAAGAAGCCGTAGTCGCTCTCGTAGGCACCGAAGCCGATGTTCCACGACAGGACGGCGTAGGGGGTGTCCGTCTCCAGCGCGGCGGCGGCATCGGCAGACTGCACCGGCGTCAGGGGCATATCCCCTATGCGGTGGTAGTCGATGAACACGTACGCCACGTAGCCGCCCACCGCCAGCACCGCCGCCAGCACGATACAGAGCAGTACCTTTATCCATTTTTTCACTGGGCTCGTCCTCCTTGGTTTACTTTTTTCTGAAAGTATAGTATACTCTTTTTCAGCGTAATTGAAAAGAGGTATTCCACTTGAAAAAGATCGTCATTCGCTTTAATGCGCCCGTGCTGCTGACCTTCGCCCTGCTGAGTCTTATCGCCCTGCTGCTGGGCAGCTGGACGAACGGCGCGGCCACCACACAGTATTTTTCCGTCTACCGCTCGTCCCTCGCCGACCCGCTGACCTACGTGCGGTTCTTCGGGCACGTGCTGGGGCACTCCGGCTACGACCACTACATGGGAAATATGCTCCTTCTGCTGCTGGTGGGGCCGGGGCTGGAGGAGAAATACGGCAGCGGCACCATGGTATGGATGATCGCGCTGACATCTCTCGTCACCGGGCTGGTGCAGTTCATCTTCTTCCCCGGCTCGGCACTGCTGGGTGCCAGCGGCGTGGTGTTTATGATGATCGTGCTGTCCTCCTTCACCGCCGCACGGAAGGGCGAGATCCCCGTGACGCTGATCCTTGTGGTCATCTTCTATCTGGGCGGCGAGATCGTGGACGGACTGTTTCAGCGGGACAACATATCCCAGATCGCCCATATCGTGGGCGGCGTGTGCGGTCTGGTGTTCGGGTTCACCGTGCGCCGGGGAAGGAGGTAAACGCCCATGTATATCGCCATTGCCGCAGCGGCGGTGCTGCTTGCCGCCGATCGGGTGCTCAAGTATCTCTCCCGCACGGGGAAGCTGAAATTCGAGAGCAAGCACCTGCGCCTGACCCATCTGGAGAACCACGGGTTCTTCCTCGGGCTGGGGCAGAAGCACGAGAAGCTGCTGCGCTGGCTGCCGCTGGGCGTATGGCTGCTGGCGGCGGTGTGCCTGCTGCCGCAGCTGTGCAAGCGCGCCTTCACCGCCCAGCTGGGTATCGCGGCGGTGCTGCTGGGCGGCATCAGCAACCAGTGGGATCGCCTGCGGCGCGGCAGCGTGACGGACTATCTTCAGTTCCCCCACCGACGGGTGAAGAAGCGGGCACTGGTGTGGAATCTGGCGGACTTCATGCTGGTGGGCGGCGTGGTGCTGACGGTCGTCGGACTGCTGAAGGAGCTGTGGAAGAAATAAAAAAACGGGCTTTCAGCCCGTTTTTTTATTTCTCCTTGTAGTACAGCCGGCAGTGGCAGTAGCCCTCAAAGTCGGGGTCGGCGATCTGCTCACGGAACTCCCGGCACATACACTTGTTCTCCTCCGTCCGGGCAAGGCGGCAGGGGCAGTAGCCCCCTGTGCGCTCCAGACCCTCGCGGACGGTCTTGACGACCTCGGCATCCTCGTTGAGACGTACCTTCATACGGTCCTCCTTCGTGCTTTGGAGCGGGCGCGGTGCGCCGCCTCCATTAACCGTGGCTGTTGAACCAGTCCTCGCAGAACTTGGCGATGGCGGGGACGATGTCCTTGACAAACCGCTTGGTGGTGTTGATGCACAGGTCGTAGGAGCCCTTGTCGCCCCACTTGGTATCGCTGTACATCTGGTGGTGCTGGGCGCGCTGGCGGTCGATCTGCTTCATGCGGCTCTCGATCTCCTTGGCGGTCAGGTGCTCGCCCTCCGGTGCGCGACGCTGGCAGCGTTCCACCTTGGACTCCTTGTCCGCGTAGACGAAGATATTCAGCGGGTCATAACCCTTGAGGATCACGTCGGCGGCGCGTCCCACAATGACGCAGTCGCCCTTCTTGGCGAAGTTCTCGATGATCTGACGCTGCGCCACCGCCACGCGGATGGGCTGCTCCATGATCTGATAGGGCTGCATACCGAAGCGGTGCCCGATGGTCAGCGGGTACGCCGCCTCGATGCTCTTTTCCGCCACGTTGGCGACGTAGTCCTCGTTGAAGCCGTTCTCCTTGGCGATCATCTCGATGATCTCGTGGTCGTAGCACGGGATGCCCAGCGTCTCCGCCAGACGCTTGCCCAGCTCACGGCCGCCGGAGCCAAATTCACGGCTGATGGTAATGATCCTGCTCATAGTATGATACCTCCCTTGTTGGCTCAATATTCATAGCAGCTGCCGCCCACGAACTCGCGGACGATGGAGTTCAGCGGCACGTACGGCGTGTGCAGCGGCGGCACGCTCTCCACCACCCGGATCAGGTCGGTGAGGTCGTGCTCCTCCATGTACTCCGCCGTCAGCTCCTCGCGAATGTTGGGGATATTGCCCAGATACTTCGCCAGAATACACACCTCGTAGTCGTGGAAGGAGTCGATGTGTATGGCGGCGTTGTTCTTGTAGGGGCGGATATAGTTCACCTCGCCGGCGTTGACGCTCTCCGCCCGCTCCACCGTCTCCCGCAGGGAGTGGCCGCGCGTGTGGTAGTCCCGGATGAGACGCCGCGCCACGCGCAGCTGCTCCGGGCGCACCACCCTGTCCTCGTTGGTGAGGATGCGGGTGCGGGGAGCCACGTACACGCCGGTGGCGGCACCGCGGATCTTGTCGAAGATCAGCGGATTCAGCATGTGGATGCCCTCGGCGATCACGATGCAGTCCTTGTCGCCCTGCATGGGCTTGTAGCCGCCGGTGGTGCCGGTTTTGAAGTCGTACCACGGGATGTCCACCAGCTTGCCGTCCAGCAGACGCCCGATGCAGCTCAGCAGCAGCTCCACGTTGACGCAGTAGGGCGACTCCCAGTCCGTCGCCTCCGGCGGACGCTTCTCCAGAGGCAGGAAGAAATTATCCATGCTCAGAAGGCAGACCTTCACGCCCAGATTCTCCAGATAGTCCCGCAGACGCATGGCGGTGGTGGTCTTGCCGCTGCCGGAGGGGCCGGTCAACGCCACGATGCGCCGCTCCCGTCCTCCCGCCAGAATAGTGGAGGCGGCGGACGCCACCTTGTCGTGGAATACCTCCTCACAGCGTTGGACGAACTGCGTCTCGTTGTTCATCGCCTGATTGATGGATTCAATGTCGATTATACGCATAAAGTCTCTCCTTTCAAGAGGGAAACTCTCCAAAATAGTACGTGCTATTATAGCACACTACGGGCACTACGTCAAAGGGGCAATCACAGAAAATCGTCGCAGGAAACAGCATCGTTTTCACCGTCAGATTGGCGCAAATGTACCAAAAATCGCCGTGAAATAACGAAACATTCGTTGCAATTTGCCGGTATTCATGGTATCATAATGTTAGGATTTTAACGAAATCAGGCAGACGCGATTCCTTCCGTTGTATAATCGCCACTTTGTCTCCCCGCAGTCCATCCCCTCCCGGCGGGGCTGCCGGGCTTGCCTGCCGATCACCTGCCGGCGCGGGATCTCCTCCCTGCCGGCGAAAGGACGTGAGAACCGTTGCCACATTCCCCCAAGATCATCGCCGTCGCCGGTAAGGGCGGCGTGGGCAAGACCTCCCTTTCCGCCGCCTTTGTGCGGCTGCTGGCGGAGGCGTACCCCCACAAGCGCATCCTCGCCATCGACGCCGACCCCGCCGTGGGGCTGTCCACCGCGCTGGGCGTGGAGGTGCGGGAGACGCTGGACGACATCCGCAAGAGCATCGTCGCCTCCGTGGAGAACGGTGCGCCCCGGGAGGCCATCGAGCTGCTGGGCGAGGCACGTTACCGCATTTTCGATACCATGGTGGAGCGTCAGAGCTTCTCCTTCCTCGCCATCGGGCGGCCGGAGACGGCGGGCTGCTACTGCAAGGTCAACGCCTATCTGAAGGAGGTCATCCACCTGCTGGCGGGCGACTTCGACTATGTGGTCATCGACGGTGAGGCGGGCATTGAGCAGATCAACCGCCGGGTCATGGAGAAGGTCACCCATCTGGTGCTCGTCACCGACCCCAGCCGCAAGGGCACCCAGGTCATCGACACCATCCGGCGCGTGGCGGACGAGCTGGTGATGTATGACCGCTGCGGTGCCGTCGTCAACCGCGTGACCGACCCCGCCCTGCTCCCCTATGTCCATATCAACGGCACCGAGCTCCTTGCCACCGTCGGCAGCGACTCCCATCACGCTGCCAACGACATTCAGGGTCTCAGTGTTTTTGACCTGCCGGAGAACTCCCCTATCCTCCTCGGCGCACGCGAAGCCCTGACCAAGCTGGAGATTTTATAAACTGAACTATATCAGGAGAGAGGTGTAATTCTTGAGAGACTTGAAGCATCTGATCTACTTTGAGAGCCTGCTGGAGAATGCCGACAACGATTTGGTGAAGCAGGCGCAGGCAGAGGGTAAGCTCGCCATCGGCTATACGTGCTACCACATGCCGGAGCCGCTGCTGAACCTGCCCGGCTGCTTCTCCGTCCGGCTCCGCGCCCCCCGCACAGGGTCGCTGGACATCGCCACCTATTATATGTCCAACTACACCTGCGAATACGCCCGCGCTCTGGTGGAGCGGGGCATGGAGGGCGGCTATCAGTTCCTTGACGCGCTGGCAGGCGTGGACGCCTGCTCCATGATGAACCGCGCCATGGAGCACTTCGAGATCCTGCAAATGAACGACAAGCCCAATTTCTTCGTCACCCACTGCGACATCCCCTACAAGATCACGGACTACACGCTGGATTCCTACGTCAAGCAGATGCGCCGCCGCCTGCTGGAGCCGCTGGCGGAGAAATACGGCGTGGACACCTCCGACGACGCCATACGCAGGGCGGTGGCGGAGCACAACGAGGTCTGCGCCATCATCAGCGAGATCGGCGAGATGCGTAGGGAGGAAAACCCGGTCATCACCGGCTATGAGTTCCACGTGCTGAATCTGGTGAGCTTCACCTGTCCCAAGTATCTGATCCTCCCCTATCTGCGGGAGACGCTGACGGAGCTGAAAAAGCGCAAGCCCGACCCCAAGCCCGCCTTCCGCGCCAGAGTCGCCATCGTGGGCAGCGAGATCGACGACCCCAGCCTGACGAAGCTCATCGAGGGCTGCGGCGCGCTGGTGGTGTCCGACCGCTACTGCTTCGGCTCCACCCCCGGACGGGAGATCATCCCCCTGCGGGACGACGAGGACGCCCTGCCCCAGCTCTGTATGCACATTATGCAGCATTCCGAGTGTGCCCGCTACATCTCCGATGAGAAGGTCCTGCAGCGGCGGGAGACGGCGGATCGCCTCGCCCGGGAGTTCCACGCCGGCGGTATCATCTACGAGCAGATGAAATACTGCGACTACTGGGGCTTCGAGCGCGCACTGGTGAGCCACATCATGCACGAGGAGTACAACTGGCCCGTGCTGAGTATTGACCGTCTGTACAACAACGGCAGCTCCGGTCAGTTGCGTACCCGTGTGCAGGCATTCGTAGAATCGCTGGAGATCAAAAAGCTCCACAAGCTGAACGGAGGTGCGAACTGATGGCCCGCAAGAAGAAATTCCCCAACCCCGAATTTTTCCGTGCCAAGACGGAGATGGACTGGAGGGCGCAGGCCGCCAATCTGAAGGAGTTCGGCTCCATCGCCCTTGAGCTGTTCAAGGAGACGGACTGGCGGGCGTTTGCCGCCAAGCAGAAGGAGCATCTTCTGGACAATGTGGCGCGTGTGACACGCGAGGCAAAGACCGTCGCCGCCATGACCGGTGCGGAGCGCATGGAGCTGCTGAAAAACGGCGAAAAGCATCTGGGCACGCTGTACCGCAAAGGCGACATGGCCACCGTCCGCCGGGAGTGGCGCGGCGTGGAGAGCACCCTCATCGACTTCACCGGCTGGCTGAAGGTCTGGGGGATGCTGCTGGCCACCTTCTCCAAGGATCTGATCCCCGCGCTGAACACCACGTTCTGGTATCGCTGGATGATCTCTTATGTGTGCTGCGTGTCTTTCATGGACAAGAACACCATGGGGCAGCGGGGCAACGCGCTGAAAATGAGCCACCTGATGACCTACGACATCTTCCGCTACGTGGCGGAGAACCTTGTGTTCCTCGCCAAGTGCGACGAGAAGAACGGCAACAGCCGCGAGCTGAACAAGAAGGTAGTCCTGTTCGACGAGATGACCATGGGACAGCTGATGGCGGGCTTCCCCGACCTGCTGGGTATCCCCTACCAGCTGATGCCGGTGTTCCTCGTCTCCGAGATCGACCAGCTCACCTGCGTGCCCTACATCGACGCGGTGGAGTCCTTCGGACTGCCCGCCGACTGCTGCCCCGTGCCGTCCTCCGAGTGCGGTGCGCTGGTCATCGACGCCCTGCCCCACATGGGCAAGTGCTTCATCTCCTCCTCCATGCCCTGTGACGGCTCCACCATGGCATCCAGCTATATGTCCCGCCGCTTCCCCCACCTGCCGGTATTCCACCTGTGCTTCCCCGTCCGCTACGAGGACGAGGAGACGGTGCAGATGGGCGCGGAGGACATCCGGGCGTGTATCCGGTTCATCGAGGAGCAGACCGGTGCCAAGTGGAGCTGGGACGCCTATTTCGCCGCCATGAAGCGTTTCAACGAGGAGACGAAGTACGAGTTGGAGAAATGGGAGGTCAACAAGACCGCCCATCCCCAGATCATCGGCCCCAGCTATGAGCTGTTCCGCAAGTGGAATTACGAGATGGACGGCGGTATCGACCCCCGTGTTATCAAGACGTTCCGCAAGGTCAACGACCTGCTGATGCAGTCCTACGAGCGCAGGGACGAGGCGTGGATCGGCAAGATGCGCTACCGCGCCATCGTGTGGAGCTGCCCCGCCCACTACTACGCCAACTTCTCCAACTGGCTGGCGAACTGCTGGGGCATCGACGTTCTGGTGGAGATGGAATCCCTGAACTTCACCAAGCCGCTGGAAACGGAGGACCAGGAGGAGGCTCTGCGGGATCTGGCGCGGCTGTACGAGCGCATGGTCATGCGCCGCCACACCAACGGCGGCTACCAGCACGTGGTAGACGAGCTGTGGCGGCAGTGCGAGGCGTGGAACGCCAACGTCATCATCATGTACCAGAACGTAGCCTGCAAGAACATGGCCACCGTGCAGGGTATTCTGGACGAGCAGGGGCGCGAGCGCGGCTACCATCTGATCTGGATCGAGCACGATCTGATGGACCCCCGCACCGTGTCCCGCAAGACCATGCGCGACAAGGTCAACGAGTATATGCGTACCGTCATGCGCGCCGAGCCTATCGACCCCACTCTCTGCGATTTCGACGATGAAAACTGTATGTGATCCATCTGCTTACTACACAGAAAAAGGAGTTTGCGACTATGAAATACTACGGCGGCTGTGATGTGGGTTCCACTTATACTAAGGCGGTGATACTGGATGAAAACGGCAATATCTGCGCCGATACGACCATCCGCAGTAAGATCAATTCCGAAATCTCCGCAAAGCTGGCTATGGAAGAGGTGCTGCACAAGGTGGGCTTGAAGTCCTCTGAGGAGCTGGGGTATCTCATCGGCACCGGCTACGGGCGCAACAAGGTGCCCTTCGCCGACGAAAACATCTCCGAGATCTCCTGTCACGCCATGGGCGTACACGTCACCGACCCCACGGTGAAGGCGATCATCGACATCGGCGGCCAGGACGTGAAGGGTATCTCCATCGACAGCGACGGCACCGTGAAGAACTTCGCCATGAACGACAAGTGCGCCGCCGGCACGGGGCGGTTCTACGAGGCCATGGCGCGCTCCTTCGAGATGACGCTGCCGGAGTTCTCCAATCTGTCCCTCACGGCAAAGAACATTATCCCCATCACGGCGCAGTGCACCGTGTTCGCCGAGAGCGAGGTCATCACGCTGGTGGGCGAGGGCAAGCCCATGGACGAGATCGCCGCCGGTATCCAGATGGCAGTGGCAAAGCGTTGCTTCGTGATGAGCAAGAAGGCGGGTGCCACGGACGCCATCACCCTCACCGGCGGCTGCGCCAAGAACGCGGGTCTGAAGAAGGCCATCGAGCACGTGCTGAAGCTGAAGGTCATCGACCTCAAGACCGACCCGCAGCTTATGGGCGCGCTGGGTGCCGCCGAGTACGCCCGTCAGAAGGGCATGGCGCGCGCCTGAATCCCCTCTCACCAAGGAAGGAGGCTATACTTATGTGCAAGGCTTTGAAATTCATTCTCAAGCTCATCCGCATACTGGCGGTGGCGGTAGGCGCGCTGTTCGTGGTCTATTTCTGGAACCTCGACCAGAAGCTGCTGGGCTGGGCTTACGTGCAGGTCAACAGGATCTTTGACCGCAAGAAGCAGGACATCAAATTCTGATGGAGCTTTACAACACCATCATCCGCGGCGTGGAGGGGCTGGCAGGCTCCTCCGTTCCCCACGTATATCCCTACGACCCCGCCGACGCGTGGGAGGACGCCGGTGCCTTCGAGCTGGTCATGCTCCGGGACGCCGCCTACGAGCTGGGCGGCAGCGGCAAGGATGCCGTGAACTTCACCTGTGTCACCACCTCGCCGGAGCTGGTGCCCAGAGACGAGATACTGGTCTTTGGCTCCGATCTGAACGAGCTGAACGGCGACAGCAGCTACGCCCGCATCGCCCTGCTGCGGGTGGGCGACATCGAGTCCGACGACGAGGACGACACGGAGCAAGCCTTCCGCGCCATTCAGGACATGGACTTCGTCAAGTACCGCGTGTTCCCCAAGGGCTACATGATGCGAACCAGCTCCGAGAGCAGCCGTGAGCAGGTGCGTATCAGCCGGGACGCCGTGAGACGCGGCATGAACTTCCGGCGCGTGGGCGCGGACTTCATCCGCCACTACCGGCGGAACCCTCATATTCTGGCGGTGAAGCTGCTGTTTATCACCGCCCCGGACGCGGACTACGACGCTCTGTCCCGGAACGCCAGGACCGTCAGGGACATCACCCTAAGTCTGACAAAAATTCTGGAGGGTATGCCCACCGACTGCGGCTCCTGCAATCTGAAAGCCATCTGCGACGAGGTGGAGGGTATGCGTGAGCTGCACTTCGGCAAGGAGCACCACACCACCGAATGACCCCTCCCCTGCCGTTTTTCGCGTAAATTGCAAAGAAACATCCCCGGCAGGTGCCGGGGATGTTTCTGCGTGTCGATAAACCCCTGCCGTGCGTGCAGTCTTTCTTTCTCACAGGGGGAGCTCGAGGGGGCGGAGCCCGCCTCGAATCGGATCAAATGCCGCGCTAAGCCTTGCTCTGCAAGGCGTGC
>OLWA01002768.1_pt1 | contig 14742 bp, 6 predicted proteins | sample 1673251 | NCBI WGS metagenome assembly OLWA01 (sample SAMEA3178937, study PRJEB25190) | human gut metagenome | biome: human gut; feature: human-associated habitat; material: faeces | place: Austria | collected 2013
CCGCACTTTATTTATCTGGCGGAACTCGTTTACCGTGCCAATCCTTCGGATGAAGTAATTAAGAAATACAACCATTTGGTGCAAGAGACTGCAAAGTTCATGTACTCTTTCGCTACGTACGATGATTTCCATGGCCGCTTTATCCTGAAAGGCGCAATTCCTGCACAGGAAACATTACGTGCCGCTACTACCATCAATCCGCCGTTTGAACTCTCTTACTGGCACTATGCAATGAATGTAGCGCAGCAATGGCGCGAACGTGCCGGTGAAAAACGCAATCTGGAGTGGGATGAAATGATTGACAAACTCTCACCGCTGGCCTATAATGAAGACAGCCTTTATCTGGCTGCCGAAAATGCGGTAGATACCTATAAGGATATTCGTTTCACCAGTGACCACATGGCTGTACTCGGCTCTGTCGGCATCCTGCCTATGAACAAACTGATACGTGCCGACTATATGAAGAATACGCTTCATTGGGTGTGGGATAACTGGAATTGGGGTAAGACATGGGGTTGGGATTATCCGATGACCGCCATGAATGCCACTCGTCTGGGTGAACCCGAAAAGGCTGTCGGCGCTTTGCTGATGGATAAGCGTACCAATACTTACTTGCTGAATGGGCACAACTATCAGGACGGCCGTTTGCGTTGCTACTTGCCGGGTAATGGCGGTTTGCTGACTGCGGTAGCGCTGATGTGCGCAGGTTGGGACGGCTGTGAAGTGAAGAATCCCGGTTTCCCGCAAGACGGTACGTGGGATGTACGTTGGGAAGGACTGAAACAGATGCCGTAATCTTCTGGCTGTACATAAATATTATTATGTATGCCTGATAGGAAACTCCTTTTACCATACCCTCTCGGAATACCCTGTAAGAGGGGGTAGTCTCACTATACGACTGAGCCTGCCTCAGTCGTATACTTAGGGTATCTCAGCCGTACTGTGAGATACCCTAAGCTATACTCTCATCTTTTGAAATCAACGAGCCCTATGAATCGTACCTCTGTTTTTGCAATTATTTTTACCATACTCTCCCCTTTGGGTTCTTACGCGCAATATGCTTCTTCGTCTAAAGCGCCGAAGAAAGCTGGTGATTTGATAGAATCCACTTCCTACAATGACCATAAGCGGGGAACTCCCCGTGCGTTGCAATACCTGCCGTCCGGCGAGGATTTTGTCTGTGTTAACGGAAAGAACCGTTATACCCGTGCTCTCTACGGCAGTCCTACGGCATGGCGTCTGGAAACCAGCGATCGTCCGATATTTGCCACTTATGTCAAGAACGACAGCCGTAATATCCGTTTTCGTCTGCGCCTGCCGGATGGGACGGTTACACCGCTGGAAGAGACCGCTTGGTGCGAGGCTCGCTATAATCCGGGTAGCCGCATTTATTTGTTGAAAGACAAAACATGGGGAGAGAATTGCGTCCTGAAGATTTCCGTATTGGCAAGTCTGACGGAGGAAATGGCTATGTGGAAGTTCTCCGGAGAATTGCCTGCCGGCTGTGAGCTGGAAGTGTTGAATTCGCCTATCCGTCAGAAGAAGCTTTTCCGTAGCGGAGATATGGGAGCAGACCCGCCGGGATGTTTTGAACCGGCAGAAGACGGTACGGTATTGCAAACGCTGAAATGCCGTTTTCCGTCCGACGGAAATTTATACATAAGTATTGTCCGTAACGAATTGAAAGAAGTACCGGATGGCGATGTACAATATCTTACTTTGCAGAATGCTTGCCGTAAACTTGCCGGACGCATCAAAATTACTACTCCCGATCCTTATTTCAATACGCTTGGCGGTGCGCTTGCCGTTGCCGCCGATGGCATTTGGGGAGAAGAGGGTGTGTGGCTGCATGGAGCTATCGGTTGGCGTATGCCGCTGAGCGGTTGGCGCGCTGCTTATGTAGGCGATGTATTGGGTTGGCACGATCGCGCACGCACTCATTTTGATAACTATGCCGCCAGTCAGGTAACCGGGATTCCTAATACGATTCCGCATCCTGCACAAGATTCCGCTCTTGCACTGGCACGTTCGGCCAAGATTTGGGGAACACCTCAATACAGCAACGGGTATATTTGTCGAAATCCCCGGCGAAATAACCAGATGCACCATTATGACATGAACCTCTGCTACATAGACGAATTGCTGTGGCACTTCAATTGGACCGGAGACCTTGATTATGCCCGTCGTATGTGGCCTTTGCTGACGTTGCATCTTGCTTGGGAAAAGCGTAACTTCGACCCTGATAACGACGGCCTTTACGATGCCTATGCCTGTATCTGGGCAAGTGACGCACTGTACTATAACAGTGGAGCTGTCACACACAGTTCCGCCTATAACTATCGCGGCAATAGGCTGGCTGCGCTGATTGCCGAGAAAATCGGCGAGGACCCTGCAACTTATCGGGAAGAAGCCGATAAGATACTGAAAGCGCTCAACGCCCGCCTATGGTTGCCGGAGAAAGGACATTGGGCTGAATTTCAGGATTTCATGGGACACCGCCGTTTGCATGAAGACGCTGCTGTATGGACTATTTATCATGCCCTCGATAGTGATGTGGCAGATCCGTTCCAGGCATATCTTGCTACAAGTTATGTAGACCGTGAAATTCCTCATATTCCTGTCGTAACTTCGGATGATGTCTTTACCGCCGGTACTGCCGCTTTGCCTGTCAATGCGGTTTCTTATGCCCGTTGGCAGAAGCAGTTGAAGGAAGCGGGGGCTGCCATTAATGCCGGGGAGTATGCCACAGTGGCTACTACCGACTGGATGCCCTACTCATGGAGTATCAATAATGTAGCTTTTGCCGAGGTGATGCATACGTCACTGGCCTATTTTCAGGCAGGACGCAGAGAGGCGGGCTTCAAATTATTGAAAAGCTCTGTTCTCGATGGCATGTATTTAGGTGAGAGTCCGGGTAACTTCGGACAGATAAGTTTCTATGACGCCGCCCGAGGGGAGTGTTATCGCGATTTCGGCGATCCTATCGGAGTAGCTTCCCGTACATTGATTCAAGGACTTTACGGTATTTTGCCTGATGCTTTGAACGGTCGCTTGTTGATAAAGCCCGGTTTCCCGACGGAGTGGGAGTATGCTTCATTGCATACGCCGGATATTGACTTTGATTTTAAGGCGGGTGAAGCGGTTGCCGGCAAATATTCTTCCCGCGATCGCTCGCTTTATACCGTTACTCATCACCTGTCTGCGGTGCGTAATCTGGAATTGCAGTTTCCGGCGCGTCGCTCTTCCGTAGCGCGTCTGACAGTGAACGGACAGGAGGCGGCATGGAAATTGGTTGAAAATTCGGTTGGCCGGCCTATGCTTAGTGTTTCCGTTCCGGCTTCTTCCGGTGAGGAAATAACAATCGATGTCAATTGGGAAGGAGAGTCGCTCACAGTTCCCGTTTCTATTGATACTTATCCTTCGGCCCGTGTTCGTGAAGCGGGACCTGTCAGCTTTATTGCCATGGAACAGGGACAGATGAAATGGTGGGCGCCGGTGGAACAACCGGTAGCCGGCAGTTGTAAACAAACTATTCCGGCTGGTGACTTTAAAGCCGTCGACTCTGCCAAATGTACCCCCGTTGATATGCAGAAGGTGTTCAATGCAAATGTAACGGATATTTTCCGCAATGAATATCTATCGCCCCGCTCTCCGTACACTACGTTGCAATTACCCAAACAAGGTATAGGCGAGTGGTGTCATCCGCTGAAAACGGCCGGGATTGATGATACGGGGCTGCGTGCCGCTGTGCGCGAAGGTGTGCTGGAAACAAAACTCGGAATACCTTTCCGTACTCCTGCCGCGGGGCATAACATTGCTTTCACCTCTCTTTGGGACAATTATCCGGACAGCTTGCAGATTCCTCTGGCCGGTAAGGCATCCCGTGCCTATCTGTTGATGGCGGGCAGTACCAATCATATGCAGTGCCATATTGAGAATGGCGTAATCCGCGTATATTATGAAGATGGCACTTGTGATACTCTGCCTTTGGTAAATCCGGACAATTGGCCTCCTATCGAACAAATATTCTTTGAAGACGGACAGGCCTTTAATCGTCATGCTCCGTCTCTCTATCGCTTGCGTTTGAAAACGGGTGAGCTAAGTAATAATTTCGGTGAAGAACTTGGTTTTACCGGGGTGTCGCGTGAGGTTGACGGCGGTGCGGCTGTCTTGCTGGAAATGCCGTTGAATGCCAAGAAGAAACTTTCGCGTCTGGTATTGGAAACGCTTTCTAATGAGGTGGTGATAGGAATAATGGGTATTACGCTTCAACAGTAAGCCCGGATTTCAAGACAGGGAATTATGGAATATTTCAGAAAAATAGCTTTATGCGTGCTGTGCCTCATAACTTCTGTTTGGCAACTTAATGCACAGGTGAAGAAAGTTCCGCAGTGGGAACGGTTTGAGGTCGCGTTGCAAGGTACTTCCGACGGAAATCCTTTTACGGATGTCAGTCTGGCCGCCGCTTTTTGGCAGCAAGGAGGAGACACGGTCAACGTGCAGGGCTTTTATGACGGAGACGGGCGGTATATTATCCGCTTTATGCCTGCTTTACCGGGGATGTGGCATTATGTCACGCAAAGCAATATGCTTTCTTTGACCGGAAAGCAGGGCACTCTGGAATGTGTGCCGGCCGTTGCGGACAATCACGGTCCGGTGAGGGTGAAAGATACGCATAATTTTATGTATGCCGACAGTACCGTATATTATCCGCTGGGCACTACGGCGTATGCCTGGACCCACATGTCACAGCCGGTACAGGAGAAAACGTTGTTGTCATTGGGGAAAGCGCGGTTTAATAAATTGCGGATGTGTGTGTTTCCGAAGAATTACGGCCTTTGCAAGGAAGAACCGGTAATCTATCCTTTTCTTGTCAAAGAGTATTCTTCCGGGAAACCGGTGTTTGATTTTACACGTTTCAATCCTGCTTTTTTCCGCCATTTGGAGAAACGCATTGATAATCTGAAGCATTTGGGTGTCGAAGCGGATTTAATTCTGTTCCATCCTTATGATAAAGGACGTTGGGGATTTGACAGTATGCCGATGGAAATCAATGTGGCATATATCAAATATCTGACGGCGCGTCTTGCTTCTTTCAGTAATGTGTGGTGGTCATTGGCGAATGAGTATGATTACGTCAAGGCCAAAAACGAAGCTGATTGGAATATTTTGATACGGACTGTTGCCGCGTCAGACCCCTATGGGCATTTATGCTCCATTCATGGGAGTACGGCAACCTATTTCCCTTATTGGATGGAAGCACTGACGCATACCAGTATTCAGGATGAGGCTCCGGTTGAGGATTTCGGGCGTGCTTCTATTGTGCGCGGTGTTTACCGCAAGCCGGTCATCTTTGATGAAGTGTGTTATGAGGGGAATCTGGCTTCCCGTTGGGGACGTTTGAGCGGACCTGAAATGCTTCATCGTATTTGGCAAGGATTGATAGCCGGTACATACGTCACGCACGGAGAATGCTACCAGTGGAATACCGGCAGCATGGACACTATTTTCTGGGCAAAAGGCGGAGAGTGGCGTGGTGAATCGTGGAAACGTATTCCTTTTACCCGCAGTCTGCTGGACTCACTGCCGCAACCGTTGCAATTGGCGGATGTCAGCCGTGACCATCGGACAGCTACGGCCGGAGATGGTTATTACTTGATTTATTTCGGCAGGCAGATACAGGATGAATGGTTATTCAATCTTCCGGCAAAGAACGCTTCTTATCAAAAAGTGCGATCCGGTACAAAATATAAAGTGGAAATCATTGATACATGGAATATGACTGTCACTGAGTATCCCGGTACGTTTGAAGTCGGAAAAACGATAGATTACCGGCATTATGATGTGAATCTCCGGAAAGTTCGTTTGCCATTGTTGCCGTATCTGATGTTACGCGTTACGGTAACGAATGAATAACCGCGATGCATGATAATAAGTGGAAGCGGTATGACGCAGATGAGGTAAGTGTACAAAACTACATGGTTTCCGAATATTCATGGCTGCTGTATATCAGGACGTTTATTTATCTTTGTCGAGGATAAACTTAAATATAGGACAACCATGAGAACTTTTTTGACTATTCTTTTATGTACGCTTTTTTATTCCGGTTTTTCATTCGGGACGGATTGGAATGTATATGTCGCCAAGTATCGGCATGATAAAGTTTGCGCTATCAGTTATACCTTTGATGACGGGTTGGCAGAGCACTATACACTGGCAGCTCCGCAATTGGAACAACGGGGTTTTCGCGGAACTTTTTTTGTTAATGGTTCTAAAGTGAATAAGGATGAGCGACGCGTGAGAGATACTACTCGTGTAACGTGGCCTCAATTGAAAGAAATGGCGGAAAACGGGCATGAGATTTCCAATCATGGCTGGGCCCATCGTAATTTTGCCAAATTCCCGTTTGACGTACTCAAGGAAGATATAATGAAAAACGACAGTGCGATATATGCCAATGTCGGTATAATGCCTCGTACATACGCTTATCCCAATAATACGAAGCAAGGAGACGCAATGGAATTTGTTGCTCGAAACCGTGTGGGTACGCGGCTAAAACAACGTTCCGTAGGCAGTAAGCGTACAGCCCGCGATTTGCAGAAGTGGCTGGAAACACTGATTAGGACGGGTGATTGGGGTGTGGGTATGACGCACGGTCTGACTTACGGGTATGATGCTTTCCGAAATCCGCAACTTTTGTGGGAACACTGGGATCAGGTCAAAGCCAATGAAGACAAAGTATGGGTCGGAACTTTCTGTGAGGTTGTTTCCTATCTCAAAGAAAAGGAAGCGATTCATTTGAGGGTAACGGAGAAAAAGAATAAATTATATATCGTTCCGGAATTATCTTTGGATAAGAAACTTTTTACAGAACCGTTGACTATGGTTATTGAGGGGAAAACTATAAAGAAACTTTCCGTCCGACAAGGGAAAAAGAAACTTCCCGTACAACTTCGTTCCGATAAAGCATTTTTCGACTTCGACCCTTTTGGCGATGAAATTATAGTAACTATTAGATAGAAGTTCCCCGTAATACGGAGAAAATCATTACTTTTGCCGTAACGACATCGGAAACTTATGAAAAACATAGAACAAAGAGTCTGCGGGAGAAGAATTTATACCTTTCTGGTAGTGTGTCTTGTTGCACTAATGAATTTGTCGGGTTATGCTTCCGTTAAGGTACATGTACAATATCTGACTACAGCGGACGGATTGTCCAATAATTCTGTCCGTTATATTTATCAGGATAGCAAAGGCTTTATTTGGATGAGTTCACTGAACGGACTGAACCGTTATGACGGTAATTCGTTTCGTACTTTCCTGCCTAAAAATAACGGACGTATTTCACTTGCAGACCGACGGGTCAAGCATTTGTATGAAGATAATAACGGCTTCTTGTGGATATCTACCTCTGCCGATCGTTTCAGTTGTTATGATTTGAAGAAGGATTGTTTCGTGGATTTCACCGGATGTGGGGAACATGAAGACCACTACGGATATATAACCATATTATCTGACGAAGTCTGGTTATGGGGACGGGGGCAAGGCTGTCGGCGTATACAATATAGAGAAGGCAAGTTTGTTTCGGAAGTCTTTAATGCGAAAAGTGGACAGCTCCAATCGGACAATATCCTGTTTGTGTTGCAGGATAGCGGTAAACGGGTGTGGATTGGCACGGATAGAGGACTTTATTATTGGAAAGATAATGCGTTGCAGTGTGTTGATAAGTCACATTATTTCCAGCGTGCCTATCGTTTTAAAGACAAAACCTGCTTTATAACCATCGAAGGTGAAATTTGGACTGCGGATAAGAAGGGGCGGCTTGCCTTTGCGGCAAAGTTGCCGGATGTATCTTCGGGTATGGATTTGCCGGGTAGCTTGTCGGTTGGGAACCAATGGGTTATCTTTACTTCAAAAGGTAGTTTCGTTTTTGATTTGGAGAGCAATGCTTTGAAACCCTCACCACCGGAGTGGAATATTCCCGGCGGTGAAGTTGCTGTAGATAACCGGGGGAATTATTGGGTACACAACAAGACAGGTAAGTTATATTATATTCAGTCGGGAACCGGCGTCGTGAAAGTTTTTCAACTGATGCTCCAAGAAAAGGTGGGGTATATCGATATGGAACGCTATCATGTAGTACACGACTCACGTGATATTCTTTGGATTTCAACTTATGGCAACGGGCTTTTTACCTATGATTTGCGGACTGACGAACTGCGCCATTTCAAAGCGGATGACAGCCGTTCCTCATTGATTTCGTCCAATGCCCTGCAATATATCATGGAAGACCGTTCGGGGAGCATTTGGTTGAGTTCCGAGTATACGGGAGTGTCTCATTTGAAGGTAGTGAATGAGGGAGCCGCACAGTTCTATCCGGAGCCGGTGAAATACGATACGGAAACACATGTGAATAATGTTCGTATGCTGGCTGCCGCAACTAATGGGGATATTTATCTGGGTACTCGCGATGGAAAGGTCTATGTATACGATGCTGTACTGTCTTGCCTAAAGGACAAAGCTGTCTATGGCAAAAATATATACGCGCTTTGTGAAGATTCCACAGGTGTCCTTTGGTTGGGAAGTAGGGGTGATGGACTGTATGCGGGAGATAAAAAGTACACTTATCGGGTTGATGATGTGAATTCTCTTGCAGCCAATGAAGTATTTTGTATGTTGCGCGATAGTAAAGGGCGGATGTGGATCGGTACCTTTGGCGGTGGGCTGGACCTTGCCGAACCCGATGGACAGGGCGGCTATAAATTCCGTCATTTCCTCAATGAATACTATTCGCAGAAACGCATACGCGTATTGATTGAGGACAAACAAGGATGGATTTGGGCAGGTACGAGTGATGGTATATTTGTATTCCGTCCTGAGGAATTGTTGGCAAATCCTAAAGCCTATCACCATTATAATTGGAGTAACCGAAGTTTACTGAGTAATGAAGTGCGGCATATAATGCAGGACAGCAAGGGAAATATCTGGATTGCCGAATCCGGTGTGGGGTTCTGTATTTGTACGCCCGGTAATGATTACGGCAAGCTGAATTTTACTCATTATGGTGTAGCCAATGGTTTAGTGAACAGTATGGTACAGGCTTTTGTAGAAGATACGGAAGGTAAAGTATGGATTACTACCGAATATGGAGTTTCCTGCTTTTTTCCTGGCTCAAAGACTTTTGAGAACTACTTCTTCTCCAGCGATATGCTGTGCAATGTATATAGCGAAAGCAGTGCGTTGAGATTGCGGGATGGCAGGATTATTATGGGAACCAATCAAGGACTGACTATCGTTAACCCGTCGCAAGTGGAAAGCGTGCAAAGTATTCCTTCCGTTACTTTCACCGAATTGAAGCTGAACGGTATATCGGTATCTTCCGATGAACCTAATTCACCTTTGGAATATTCCCTTGCTTATGTCCGTGACATTCATTTGAGATATAACCAGAATTCGTTCGGAATAAACTTTTCTACGCTGGATTATTCTACTACGATTCCGCCAAAGTTCAGCTATAAATTGGAAGGGTATGATAAAGAATGGAGTATTCCGTCTACCTTGACTTTTGCTGCCTATAAGAATTTGAAACCGGGTATCTATAATTTGCATGTAAAAGCATGTAATGCTGCAGGACAGTGGGGCGATAAGGATACGATGCTCCGGATTGTTATTGCGCCGCCGTTCTGGCGTACTACTTGGGCTTATCTGCTTTATTTTCTGTTTATAGTTTTTGTGTTCTATACGGTCTATCGTATTATTCGCAACATGAATGATTTGCGTAATAAGATCAAAGTGGAGGAACAGCTTACGGAATACAAGCTGGTATTCTTTACCAATATCTCCCATGAGTTTCGTACTCCGTTGACGCTGATTCAGGCTGCTTTGGAGAAGATGCATCGTGTTGGCAAGATACCCAAAGAAATGGCCTACTCGGTAAAAGTCATGGATAAGAGTACACAACGCATGCTGAGACTTATTAATCAACTGCTTGAGTTTAGGAAAATGCAGAATAACAAGCTTGCTCTTTCGTTGGAAGAAACCGATGTTATAGCGTTCCTTTATGAAATTTATCTGAGTTTCAAGGATGCCGCCGAGTCCAAGAAAATGGACTTCAGGTTTATCCCTTCCGCGGCGTCTTATAAAATGTTCATTGATAAGGGTAATTTGGATAAGGTTATTTATAATCTGCTTTCTAATGCGTTCAAATATACTCCATCGGGTGGGAAAGTAGATTTCTCTATACAGGTGGATGCCGCCGCTCATAAATTAGTTATTAAGGTAACCGATTCCGGTGTCGGTATCCCTAAGGAGAAACGCGACCAGCTTTTCAAACGTTTCATGCAGAGTAACTTTTCCGGTAGCAGTGTAGGGGTGGGGCTTCATCTGACCCATGAATTGGTAAATGTTCATAAAGGGACTATAACGTATGATGAAAATCCCGAAGGCGGTTCTGTCTTTACGGTGGTGCTTTCTACCGATACTTCGGTTTATGAAGAGAAAGATTTTTTGATACCCAACAATGTTCTGCTTCGTGAGGAAGAAATGGCGCAGAAACATTTGTCAGACATGGAAGAGAGGATGGTTTCCGGTATAGGTGAGGATACAGGGCAGGATAAGGAAGAGACACAGGAAGAAGGTCTGCCGGTCGTACCTTTGAATAAACGGAAACTGTTGATTATAGAAGATGATACGGATGTACGTGAGTTCTTGAAAGAGGAGCTCTCCGTTTACTTTGAAGTAATGGCGGAAGCAGACGGTAATGCCGGGTTGGAACGGGCTTACTCGTATGACGCTGATTTGATAATTTGTGATGTCCTGATGCCGGGGCTATCGGGATTCGAGGTTACCGGAAAATTGAAAAGCGACTTTAATACGAGCCATATCCCTATCATTCTGCTTACTGCCTTGAATGCGCCCGAAAGTCACTTGGAAGGGGTGGAAAGCGGAGCGGATGCCTATATTACGAAACCGTTCAGTACAAAGCTATTGCTGGCACGCGTATTTAAGCTGATTGAGCAACGGGATAAACTGCGTGAGAAGTTCTCGAGCGACCTTTCCATGATACGTCCGGTGATATGCACGACAGATAAGGATAAAGAGTTTACCGATAAGCTGACACGTATCGTGGAGGAACAATTGGATAATCCTGATTTTACCGTGGATGATTTTGCTTCTATGATGGCATTGGGACGAACCATATTTTACAGGAAAGTGAAAGGAGTTACCGGTTATGCGCCCAAAGAGTATCTGCGTGTAATGCGTATGAAGAAAGCGGCGGAGTTGTTACTGAAGACGGATGCCACTGTTGCGGAAGTGGCTTATCAGGTAGGCATCAATGATCCTTTCTATTTCAGTAAATGCTTCAAGACGCAATTCGGGGTGTCTCCTTCAACTTATCAAAAGAACAAAGACGGTATATCACAAACTTGATAATGGTTGTTTTGTGACATTCCGTCTGCTCTTGCATGGTTATTTGGAGAATAGCAATATACCCGTTGCTTCGCCTTTTTGGAAATGGATGTTGTAATACATTCCATTGATGTCTTCTATGAGCAATGCGTCGAGACGGATGGTTTGCAGTTTCTTTCCTGCTTCGGCTATCTTTAAAATACCGTTTGTCTTTTCTCCTGCTCCCGAACCGCCGTCCCATGAGAGATGGTATTGGCATTTTTGATGGAAATTGCTAAGGGCGATGCGGTTGGCAAAGCGGGTAATACCCCAACCGTTGTCCGCTTCCAGCTGAAATGAACTCCCTTCCCAGAAGAATGAGGGAGTGACTTCCTGAGGTGAGGAGATGTTACCGTCGTCTTCTTTGCAGGCGGTGAGAACTGCTGATAAGATGATAAACTGAAAGGCGATAACGAATGTATGGATGATTCTTTTCATGATTATGCTTTTTATAAACTTTATTTGTGTAGGGTAAGTTTCACGATGCCGCCTTGAGTAGAGGTCGCTTTCAGATTCAGTTTGCCGTTATATGCGGATAGGTCGACAGTTCCGTTACTCATTTTCACTTTTTGTCCGTTGATGTAGAAAGCGGTAAATTCCTCCGCTCCCGGTCCTTCTATGCTGGCAATGCTGTTATTTACATGAATGGCGGCTTCCATGAGCCAGTCTTTCTCACCAATTATTGTATTGTCATCGACTCCGTCATTGTCTTCATCGGTAACAGGGGCTTCGAACGAATACCCTATCCGGGTGGCGTAAAGCCGGCTGCTTTCCGAGGGTTGCAGGAATGTAATGTCCGGCAGGCTGCCGTCTGCTTTGCGCTCTGCTGTTAGCTGGCCGGCATCCAGACTAAGGAAATCTGTTTCTGTAAGCATCATAACCGTAGGCAGAAAACTGTTATTGGCTGTTTGACACAGACTTTCATTAATGTCGATGATATGTTTCTCCGCACTTCGCGGACTGTACGAGAGATTGTTTTTTAGGATATGTCCGTATCCGGCTACATCAACAGCTTCTTCTATCGATTTACGGTTGAGCATACAATAGTTGGACGGGTTCTTATATCCGCTGTTGTTGGACCAAAGGATGCCGCCCGGGTGATGATTGGCATAAAAACCTTTATTGCTGTTGTAATAAGCTATACAGTTTTTTACTTCGTGCATCGGTATGATTTCAGGGGCTTTGGGACTGTCACTCATGCCGTAGCCACCCGCCTTGAAACCGGTACCGTCTCCCGCTTTGGCGGAGGTACTGCCCGGCCGGTAACCGTTGTAAAAAGACCAGCAGTGGTCTATCACAACGGCTTGGCCGGAGTTGATGAGGTCGAAGCCGTCGTCACTGTTCCACCACGCACGGCAACCTCTGAATACATTACCGCTTCCATTGTTGTCGGGGTGTCCGCCGAAGCCGTCCACATTACCGCCCCTGCCACCGTCCGAAACGGTATCGTAGTTATTGTAAGCGTCGCAGTTCAATATCAGGTTGTCAGCTCCTTTCACCAGATAAAAACCGATTCCCATGCCATCGTGCATGGACAGGTTCTCATAGATATTGTTATTGCCGCCCCGGTTGCTGAAACATTCAGATTGGGTATGCCCGACAAGGGTGACTTGTGTACCTACTACTTCGATATTCTTGAAATGCAGGTAGGAGCCGCTGACATAGAACACGCTGACACGCTTCTCGAAGGGCTTTACTTGAGAGAGGTCGAATATCGGACGTTCACCCGGATAACCGAAGTAACGGATACGGTGTTCGTTGTCCGTTCCGCTTTTGTCCATCAGGAATACGCAGGCGTAGATTTTTTCTCTTTCTCCCATAATTTGCGACTCTTCCATGATATATCTCCCGCCGCGGATATATACTATATCGCCGGCTTTTACTTCCGCCTGCGCACGCGCCAGCGTAGCGAAAGGAGAATCGATGCTGCCCGTATTGGCATCGTCGCCGTTGGTTGCCACATAGTATTCTTTGGCTGTCAGCATTATCGGCAGGCAAAGTAAAAGGAATATTGTTTTTAATCTTTTCATGATGACAGATGTTATTGTTATGGTATATGGCGGTATATTTTGAAACGTTCGTTTGCCGGTAGGAAATTTCAATAACCTATTACCTGATTTATTTTTGTTTTAACCGGCATCCTCTGAATACGCCTTTTAAGTCCGGTCCGAAGTAGAATCCGGGCTGGGTAGGCTGGTTATATCCTACGTTTTGAGTGGCTATGCTGATACGGTATACAGGGTCTTCAAGGAATGTGTGAAAACGATACTCTGTGGGAACGGTACTTACGTATAGGCGTAATGCCGTGTTGTCGGTGGTGCGTAACAATACTTCTTCACGCCAGTCACCTATGATGTCACCTTGCAGGCATGGATTGGATTTTGTACCGTTATTGCCGGCTGTACCTTCGAAAGTGACAAGCGGTGTGCATGTTTCCACTCTCCAGTTATTTTTGCTGATGATATTCTTGTCGAGCATCTCCCGTAGTAAATCTCCGTCCCACCATACGGCCATGTTCATCGGGAGCTTCTTTACTTTGGAAGCCACGATTTCTCCTTTGATATTGCGTATGCCTTCGGAACGTGCCGACCACATCTCTACGCCGGGGTGGGTTGGGTCGATATCGGCTGCCATGCAACGCCCTACGTCCGTATGATGCGGTAGCTGGAAAATGACTTTCCCTGTGGCTGCATCTCTGAAGGTAGAGCCGTCTTTCTTATTTTCATGGCACGCCCATATCTGCAGCCGCGGATTGGACGGGTCGAATTGTGTGAGGTGCAGTGCGTCACCGTGTCCCATACCGGTGGAGTACAGTCCTTTCCCGTTGTGGTCTACGGTCATGGAACCGTAGACTATCTCATCACAGCCGTCGCCGTCTATGTCTGCTACACGCAGGTTGTGATTACCTTGACCGGCAAAATTCTCATTGCCCGGTTCATTCGTATCAAAGGTCCAGGAGTTCGTCAGATTCTTTCCGTCCCAGTTGAAAGCGGCAAGGACGGTACGGGTATAATAACCGCGGCACATGACTACACTGGGATGGATACCGTCCAGATAGGCGATACATGCAAGGAAACGATCGCTACGGTTGGCACGATTATCGCCCCAGCCTCTCAACTCATTTCGTTGGGGAATGTAGTCGATGGACTGCAAGGCTTCTCCCGTCATGCCGGAGAATACGGTGAGGTATTCTTTTCCTTTAAAGATACGTCCTTGATTACGGAGTCTCGGTTCGGGTGTTCGGGTATCTCCTTTCTTCTTTCGGGGAGTATACATCTCTCCCGGTTCACGATA
>OLWA01002782.1_pt1 | contig 14683 bp, 10 predicted proteins | sample 1673251 | NCBI WGS metagenome assembly OLWA01 (sample SAMEA3178937, study PRJEB25190) | human gut metagenome | biome: human gut; feature: human-associated habitat; material: faeces | place: Austria | collected 2013
GTTTGCCGGTGGAAATTATACAATCGTCCGTTTCCAGCATCAAAATTATCTGCTCGTTGCCAATCACGACAAAGTATGGCTATGTAACTACAATAAGGAGAATCCTGACCAAGGAGAGTATTTTGCAAACTTTCAGGGCGAAAACATCGTGGCAATGGCCGCTAAAGATGTTAATTCCACCAAATTTGGAGGACCACACGTTGGTATTGCTTTCGAAAACGGAACATTCCGAATATTTGAAGTTCTATTCAATGAAAGCTTGAATACCCGAAGTTTCAATCTTCTATACCAAAAACAAGGATTTGGAGAAATTGTAGACGTAATTTTCAAACATGGATCAGTAAATAACCTTAACACCAGTAGTTTATTTTAATCAAAAATTTCAAATATGAAAAACATACTTCTACCACTATTTATTATTCTGTCGGCCATTGTAAATATACAGGCTCAATTTATCTCCAAAGCTAATTATGCCTTGGCCGAAAAATTCAGAAATATAGGCTTAGGAAGTTTGTTTGCTCAAAACAGTATGACTATTTATCCCCGTTTTATTAATGGAACGGATAAATTCTGGTTTGACTTTCGGAGCAGTCAAGGCACATCCCATTATTTCGTTGATCCAGAAAAGCGGTTGAAAGAACCGCTTTTCAATATGGAAATCGTCAATGCCCGATTAAGTGAAGATAGCCGGCAAGTGGTTAACATGAAAAATTTTCATCCATCTGAGCTGCAATTCTCCGAAGATTTCAAAAAAATTACCTTTTCATATCAAGAATACGACTATGAATACAACCGATCCACCCAGACTATCCGCAGGCTACCAGAAAAAAACAGTGAAAATCCGGATACCGAAGAAGGCGAAATCATGTATTCCTATCTGACATTCTCTCCGGACGGACAATATGTTCTTTATGCACGTGATCACAATTTATATGTCAGAGGAGTTAAAAATAAAGGTGTGGATACCACAGAAATTCAACTCACAACAGATGGCGAACCCCACTATTCCTATGCCCGGGAAAATAACAATGGAAAAACCGGAAAAAATGTAGCTGCTGCGGCCAAGTGGTGTAAGGATTCGAAACACATTTACATTGTTCGTGGCGATAGCCGGAAAGTCAAGGATATGTTTATTGTCAATTCCTTGGAAACTCCCCGGCCAACTCTACAACAATATCGTTATGAAATGCCCGGAGACCGGGAATTATGCCAGTATGAACTCTGGGTACTGAACCGGGAAAACAGAAAAGTCCGTAAAATCCAGACCGAAAAGTGGCCTGACCAGTACATTTCGGTATTACAATCCTCTGAAAAGGGCGACCGGATTTACTTCGAACGCTTCAAACGTACCTGGGACGAAACGGATCTTTGTGTAGCAGATACAAAAACAGGAACAGTCCGGGAGCTTATCCACGAAACAGACAAACCTTACCGGGACGTACATTTGAAAAACGTGGTTATCTTAAATGATGGAGCAGATATTCTATACCGTTCCGAACGTAGTGGCTGGGGACATTATTATCACTACGACGGAAACGGAAATCTGAAAAATACCATTACCTCAGGAGATTGGTGCGCAGGCCCTATCATTTCCATAGATACCTTAAAACGAGAAATTTATTTTTACGGGTTTGGACGAGAACCCGGAAATGATCCCTATTATTACATGCTTTACAAAGCACATATCGACCAGGAAGGGGTTTCCCTACTCTCCGGCGAGAACGCCCAACACAATGTCAACTTCAGCCCAACACACCGCTTTTATATTGATACATACTCCCGGGTAGACAGGGCTCCCCGACTGATGCTACGAAACAACAAAGGCAAGGTATTGATGGAATTAGCACGTCCTGATACGAGCTTACTCCTGGAAATAGGATGGCGGGCTCCAGAACGTTTCCGGGTAAAGGCTGCCGATGGAGTCACCGATCTTTACGGAGTTATGTGGAAACCAGCAGATTTCGATCCGCAGAAAAAATATCCGATCATCTCCGCAGTCTACCCCGGCCCTTATTTCGAATATGTACAAACCTCCTTTACCCCTAATGATAGCTACAATACGCGCTTGGCACAATTAGGGTTCATTGTGATTACCGTCGGACATCGTGGAGGCAGTCCAATGCGTGGGAAAACCTATCATCGCTTCGGTTATGGTAATATGAGAGATTATCCGTTGGCCGATGATAAATATGCTATCGAACAACTGGCCAACCGATACGATTTCATCGACATCAACCGAGTTGGAATATTCGGACATTCAGGAGGTGGATTTATGGCCACTGCGGCCATCTGTACCTATCCAGACTTCTACAAGGCTGCCGTTTCCAGTTCCGGTAATCATGACAATAATATTTATAACCGGGGATGGGTAGAAATTTATAACGGAGTGCAAGAAAGTACTAAAACCATTCAAACCGCAACAGGAAAAGATTCCATCATTTACACCTTTTCCAGCCACGTTCCCACCAACATGGAACTGGCCAAAAATCTGAAAGGCCATCTATTACTGGTAAGTGGCGACCAAGACCGTAATGTACATCCGGCTCATCTGCTAAGAATGGCAAATGCCCTGATACAAGCCAACAAAAATTTTGAAATGCTCCTGATTCCCGGAGCCAAACATGGCTACACCGGGCAAGCCAATCGCTTTTTTGAAAAAAAACTATGGTTCCATTTTGCCAAATATCTACTCGGAGACTTTTCGTCCGAACAATTTACCGACCTTGATGAAACACTTAAAATAAAATAAGAATATTTATTCTGTAATCTACTTAAACAAGAAAAATTGTAATCCCTAATGTATAACTGATTCTAATTCGATACTGATGTATAAACTTTTTTCATTTTTTATATTCTTCATTATCCTAGCCTGTAGCAGGGACAAGTACGACAAACCTGCCCCGGTACCAGAAGAAACCGCCCAGACATGGATAGAAAGAAAAGTACGGGAACACTATTACTGGTACCAGGATATTCCTCCATCCGAACAATTAGACTTTAGCATACCTATTCCTGACTTCTTCACTTCCCTTTTATCCGATCAAGATGGAAAAAAACAAAACGGTATAGTAAAACACTTTTCTTGGCTGGAAGAACATACGGATACCAAAGCCTATCAAGGAAACCGAACCACCTACGGATTGGAATTCCTGATGTATGAGAAAATGGCCTGCATTCTTTATGTATTACCCTCTTCTCCGGCAGCCCGGGCCGGATTGAAACGAGGTGAATGGATCTCAGCTATCAACGGTTCCCCCCTGACTCCCGCCAATGCTTCTACCCTATACAATGGAGGAGACATACAACTCACCATATATCGGGAAAAACCCGGTAATCAATATGTGTTCAGTCGGACCGTAGAGGTAAAAGCAGCCTGCCGGGTAAAGGACAATCCCGTTTTTCTGGATACCGTCTATTCAATCAAAAACCGACAGATTGCTTATTTGGTATATAACCATTTTACTCCCGGTCCCGACGGCCCATACGACGAAACCTACAACAACTCACTACGTAGGGTATTTGCCCGATTTGCAGCCCAACAAGTCAGCGAACTGATCCTGGACCTTCGCTATAACGGAGGTGGGCAAAGTTCCTGCGCCAGCTTACTGGCCAGCATGATTATCCCTTCCCAATACCTAAATCAAGAATTCTGCCACATTGTATACAATGACAAACACCCGGAAAAAAACGGTACCATTCCATTCAAAGAAAGTTATATCTATCAGGGTGCTGACGGGGCAAACCTGAATTTAAGACGAGTGTTTATACTCACCGGACGCCAAACCGCTTCTTCAGCCGAATTAGTGATCAATTGCCTTCGTCCCTATATGGAAGTCATCCTTATCGGGGACCGGACCTTCGGCAAAAATGTAGCATTCGAAGAAATCCGGAATGATAAACTGAAACTGACTTTACATCTGATTGTCGCCCAAGCCTTCAACAAAAATGGAGAAAGTGACTATGAAAACGGATTCTACCCGGAAAAAGATCATATTCTGATAGAATCCACGCAACCACTGAAGGAATTAGGAGATACCACCGAATGTCTGCTCCACCACACCTTAAAACAGATTACAGGAAAATAAAAGTCTTAAGTTTCGCAAGTAAAGTGTAGCTCCTCAGGCGACTAGTGTCAACCTGTCGAAAGCCTGCTTTACTGCTTTGATTTGTTTATCGTTTGATATTACTTGTTCTGTCAGAACCATTGCATCACAGTTAAGTACCTCGGCAATGACGTTTATAACTTCTACGATCAGCAGCCAGATTTTTTCTGCTACTGAAAGTTCAACAGAGTTCTTTGAAATTTCAGCAAAGAGTCCTCCGATAGTTTCGTATGACTCATTGCGTTTGACATAACTGAGTATATTGTAGTGCATTACGCACAATGATATGCCTGCAATCTGTCCGGCGAAGTCTCTGCACTGATTCTTTCCGAGTTTCAGGTTTTGCTTCATCTCTTTGTGAGTCACTTCGATAACCCATCTTCTCGAGTAAAGTCTGAAGGCTTCTTTTGCATCAAGTTTAAGATCAGAGGTAAGCAGAGCATTCCAATTACCGTTCTTGCCTCTTCTGTAAAAGAACAGACAGACCTTTATGCCGGAGATTTCAGCAGAGATAGTTGCCGTATAGTAACCGATTAAGCGGCTATATTTTACGCTCCCGGACTTCTGGAGCACCTTGATAAGCTCAGGCGCTGTCTTGTTTCCAAGAACTGTCTCATACCTGGTCTTGCCCATCTTTATCATTCCGATAAGGTGGCATCCAAAGTGCCTTGAGACCACGAACTTCAAAAGTTCAGAGCAGGTAAACCAACTGTTTACAAGAAGATAATCGAAACGTACGCCCTCTATGATTGAGCGTTTAAGCATGCTGATTGCCGTCTCGATCTTGCTTGCAAGATACTCAGCACTACGCCTGGCAATACGCTCATCCCTTGAGTGCTCCTTGCAATAGCGAGCCTCTGCCTGTTTTGGGGATAAACCCTGTGGCTTGTCGTTTCGTTTTCCCTCTTCTCCATGGAGAGAAAAGTCAAGGAGAAACTGAGATACACCATCTGTAAAGCAGAGGAACATTGCCTTGAAGCCAAGTATAGGCTTCATTGGGGTATGAGAGAAGACCTTGCCAATCTTCTCTGTCTTGAATCCGGTCTTCGGAAGGTCTGTATCATCGATGATGACGCACCTGATATCCGACTTTAATGTCGTTTTGCGGCTCAAGCGTGAATACAACTGTCTGAAAACCGAGTAGATTATACGTCGCCAATTCACGTTGCCGTCGTTCATGAAACGATAGAACATATCTTTGTGGCAGACAAACACCTTGCCAAGGGCAGAAGAAGAATAGTTGGCAGCATTCTTAATTGAAAAAAACGGGAACAGAACAAGCAGCTGCAACACCTGAAGACAGGTGAATTTGCAATTCGGATTCTTAACTGACCCGATGACTTTGCTTTGTATCCTTAGGCTGTTCATAATGGTTGATATGCTGTTTATTGCCTTGCTGGAGTCTTTATTTGCAAAAAACTCTTGGAGTTCACCGATAATATGTCTATTTTTGTTCATGGTAAAAGGGTGCTATATTGTTTGGTGATATTAATATAGTGATAATCATTGAATTATAAAACAACTTAGCCTTTTTTTATTACATCATTTGAGTATTTGCGAAACTTGAATAAAAGTTAATGAAAAGCTATATAAAAACAGGCATTTTGCTTCTCTGGATACTCGGAGGGCTCAATACCTTTAGTCAGAAAAAGATATTAACTCCAGATTCCTATCAGGAGTGGAAACGAATCGACAATCCCGATTTATCTCCGGATGGCAAATGGGTCATTTACAACCTGGTTTCCAAAGAACAGTCCGAGTTGTATCTTTATGAAACCGCAACCCAGCAAACCTTTCCAATTCCTGGGGCAGAAACAGCCTTCTTTTGGCGGGGAGGAAAAGGATTGTATTATCAAACCCAGGATTCGATTATTTTATTGGATCTTCCAAACCGGAAGAAACAAAGGTGGACTAAAACAGCATATTTTCAACCTCTCGGAGAAACAGAATGGGTCCCGCAAACCTATACAGTCTCCTCCAAACCCAACAATACATTTACACGCCTGGTGCTTCATCATGTCGGTCACCAAGACAGTATTTGCCTGGATCACATTGGATATTATACCTTTTATAATGATTATCGATCCATCATTTATATCCAAGAGGATTACCACCATCAAGCCATCCGCTATGGTAACCTGGGAGGTCCTTATCGAACCCTATACTCTACACCAGGCAAAAAATTAAATAATTTTCAATTTGATCAGGAAACGGGTAAGGGATATTTTTTTATCTATCCGGACTCTCTTGTTTATTCATTCTCCCTAAAAACACATCATTACCGTCTACTCTGTGATTTAAGGCAACTCCCCGGTTCCCGGGAATATACAATCAGAAACATCAAGATATCCGAAAATCAAGAATACCTTACTTATGAACTTCATTCCCAATCAAGCCCATCTGCTGTTTCAACAGCAAATAATTCAACTCCCGGATTTGAATTACAATTGTGGAGTTGGAACGAAGATATACCACAAAGTCGTCTAGAAAAGACAAACAAATCCCACCAACCCAGCTATTCCCGGTATACATATTCTCTTTCCAGCCGCAAAATGTGTTGTTTCGATTCTATCGGAAACCGCCAAGTAATACAACCTCCATGTTCCAATCATCACTATTTCATTACAATTGATAAAACTCCCTATCTGAAATACGAAGACCGAAAAGAAAATCTCAATTTCGATGCATATCTAATTGATATCCATAATGCTACAAGCCGTCCTATCGCACAAAATCTCACCGAACTTCCTATTTGGGATCCTACTGGCCGATATATACTTTTTTATCGTGCCGACCAGAAAACCTGGTATTGCCTGGACTGTCTTACCGGTATGACAGTCGATATTTCTTCTTGCATCGGTTTTCCCGTATACGACGAAATCCATGATCTTCCCTCTTCCGCCCCTTCCTATGGAATAGCCGGATGGTCGGAGGATGGAACCCGGGTCGGAATCTACGATCGTTACGATATATGGGTTATTGATTTGAATAATCCGCAAAAAAAATATTCACTAACCCGAGGGTATGGTCGGAAGAACAAAAAAATCATCCGTTTATGTAAAATCAATTTTGTTACTGAAAACCTCAAATTGCATACAACCAATCGGGTAAAAATTATTGACGAAGAGAATAAACAGGAAGGTATTTACCTGCTATCTCCCGATGGTAAGCTACAAAAACAAATGGAGGGTAACTATTCATTACAATTATTAAAACAATCTGTAAATGGGAAATATATCCTGTTTCAGCGCCAAAACTACAACGAATACCGCAACTTGTGGTGGAGCCGTTCCGATTTTAAACATCCGCAAAAACTTACGGATGCCAATCCCCAACAAAAAACATACAACTGGGGGACCGTCCGGTTGCTTCAATGGACCAATGATGAAGGAAAGGAAAACAAAGGACTTTTGTATTTACCCGAAAATTACAATCCCTCCTATTCCTATCCTATGCTTGTACAGTTTTACGAAACCCATTCCCAAGATCTTTTTGTTTATCATACACCGAGTCCCAGTGCAGCTATGGCAGATATTCCCACCTTTGTCAGCCAAGGATATATCGTTTTTATGCCCGATATTCATTTTACTGTTGGTAACCCCGGAGAGAGTTGCTACAATACCGTTGTCAGCGGAGTAAAAATGCTGATCGACCAAGGTATTGCCGATCCACAAAGAATCGGATTACAAGGACACAGTTGGTCCGGATTTCAAACAGCCTATCTGGTTACCCGGACTTCCTTGTTTCGTTGTGCCAACATCGGAGCCCCCGTTGTTGATATGCCATCAGCCTATGTCGGTGTAAGAAACGGAAGCGGACGTGTCCGGTTCTTTATGTATGAAGACACCCAAAGTCGGATGGGAAAAACCTTGTGGGAAGATCGGGATGCCTATCTGTCCCATTCTCCTCTCCTGTATGCCGATCAGATCACCACCCCTTTACTGATTTTACACAACGATGCCGACGAAGCCGTCTCCTACGAACAAGGGCGGGGATTATTTTTAGCCATGCGAAGATTACAAAAACCCGCCTGGTTAGTCAATTACAAAGGCGAGGGACATTTTCTTTCCAATCCATCCGCCCAATACGACTGGACCATTCGTATGCAACAATTCTTCGATTATTATCTGAAAGATACTCCCCCTCCCGACTGGATGAAAGAGGGATTGAATAAGGATTGAACTTTTAAAAACAGGTCTGGATTTTAAAATAAATATTATCTTTGTAGCCGCATCGGTCAATCGGATATGAATTTACGATTCCGAGGAGATCATCGTTCTGCCCCGGAATATTAAATTTGAAATCTGAAAGGGAATTCGGTGAAAACCCGAAGCTGTCCCCGCAGCTGTAATGTCAATACTGCTTAGCAGATCTTTTTATGTGCACCCACTGAAACCGCCGGTTCCGGGAAGGGAAAAAGATGACAAGCCAGAAAACCTGCCGATCATAGCTAATAAACAAATTTCTTTCGGAGGAAAAGAGCATGAAAAAGATTTATTTTTTATCACTGGTATTTACTATCGGTTTTTGTCTGGTCTTAGGTTCCTGTCGTTCAGGTAACCGCAAAAAACAAAACGTTGTCGCTACACAAACATATCGTTCGAATATTCGTTATGCACAAGGCTTCTGGCTGGAACAACACGAAAATTACCGACTCCTCCATATCAAAGATCCTCAAAGTGAAACCAGTTCGGAATATACCTTCGCCCTAAGACAGCGAGGCACACATCCTGAGCTTCCCCCGCATATACCTGTACTCGATCTGCCGATCCGGGGCGTCATCTGTATGACTTCTTTACAACTCTCTAATTTTATCAAGCTCGGAGCAACTTCCCAAGTCGTGGGAATCAGCAGTACCCGCTTTTTGAATAATGCAACGATCAGGCAACAATTGGCCGAAGGGAAAACTCAGAAAATCGGTATCGAGGGTAATTTCGACGCGGAAATCATTATGAACCTCGCTCCCGACCTGATCCTCATCTCTCCCTTCAAACAAGGAGGCTACGACGCTATGAAAGAAGTAGATATTCCACTGGTTCCTCATCTGGGCTATAAAGAAACGACTCCATTGGGACAAGCCGAGTGGATTAAATTTGTCGGTCTTTTAATCGGAGAGGAAGAAAAGGCGAATAAAATATTCAATGAGATAGAACAAAAATACAATGATCTGAAAAGATTGACAGCCCGGGTCGAACACCGACCAGTCGTGCTCAGTGGTGAAATACACGGAGGAACATGGTATGCCGTAGGAGGACAAAGTTTTCTGGCACAAGTGTTCAAAGATGCCGGAGCCAATTATTTTCTGAAAGACGATCCCCGCTCGGGTGGCGTATATCTCGATTTCGAAACGGTATACAATCAGGCTGACCAGGCAGATTACTGGCGCATCCTGAATAGTTACCCGGGACAATATACCTACGAAACACTTTTAGCCCAGGACGAACGTTACGGAGACTTTAAGGCTTTCAAACAAAAAGGAGTGATTTATTGTAATATGCGTGAAAAACCCTATTACGAAAATATGCCCATGGAACCGGAATTATTACTTGCTGACTTCATTAAAGTATTTCATCCGGAATTACTACCGGATTATGTACCGGTATACTATCATCAGTTAAACGACTAATCACTATGGCTTCAACCGGACGAAATACAACTTTTATCCTGCTTATCATGTTGAGTATTGTTGTATTCTTATTCCTCAACATGGTATTGGGTTCAGTTCGTATACCGATGAGTGCGGTATGGCACATCTTCACCGGTACAGGAGATGAGCCTCAAACCTGGCAGAATATCATCTGGAAATCGCGTTTTCCACAGGCATTGACGGCCTTAGTCGCCGGAGCAGGTCTGTCGATCAGTGGCTTGCAGATGCAAACGGTATTTCGCAATCCCCTGGCAGGACCTTCTGTATTAGGAATCAGCTCAGGAGCCAGTATGGGAGTTGCTTTCGTCGTACTTTTTTCAGGTAGCATAGGCGGAGTAGCCCTCAGCCACCTCGGTCTTTTCGGAGAAGTGGCGCTTTCGATCGCTGCCGTCGCCGGTTCGTTATCCGTTATGGCACTGATTGTTTTCGCTTCACATAAAGTAAAACGTTACCCTGCTTATTATCGGAGTGATGATCGGTTACCTGGCGAATGCCATCATCGGTATTTTAAAATTTTTTAGTGTAGAAGAAGATATTAAAACCTATGTTATCTGGGGGCTGGGAAGTTTCTCACGGGTATCCGGTAATCAAATGATGCTTTTTGTTACGATCATGGCCATCTTGATCCCCTTGTCTTTTTTGTTGGTGAAAACATTAAACTTATTGATGCTGGGAGATGGTTATGCCCGGAATCTGGGATTGAATATCAAACGGGCCAGAGTTCTGGTGATCACCTGTTCGGGCGTATTGACGGCTATTGTTACGGCCTATTGCGGTCCGATCATCTTTTTAGGCTTGGCAGTCCCTCACCTGTGCCGGGCTGTTTTCCAAACTTCGGATCACCGGCTTTTGATGCCGGCCTGTCTGGTTATGGGCGCCTCCCTGGCTTTGGCCTGTAATCTGATCGCACGCATGCCGGGTTTCGAAGGAGCCCTGCCGGTTAATTCGGTCACGGCACTCATCGGAGCTCCGGTTGTTGCTTCGGTATTATTCCGTAAACGTAAAAACGAACTGAATGAATAAGACCGCCACCATACTACTCCGTAACCTGACGATCGGCTATAAAGGGAAAGTACGCCCTAAAATTGTAGCCGAAAATATTTGCAGTGATATTTATGCCGGTGAACTGACCTGTCTTTTAGGAACGAACGGTATTGGAAAATCCACCCTACTGCGCACCCTTTCGGCCTTCCAGCCCAAATTAAGCGGAGATATTTACCTGGCTGGAAAAAAATTGGAAAAATATACGGACAAAGCCTTATCCACGGTGATCAGTGTCGTTTTGACCGAAAAATGTGATATCCGCAATATGACGGTCCGGGAATTAATCGGTATGGGCCGTAGTCCTTATACAGGTTTTTGGGGTAAATTAAGCCGGGCTGACGATGAGATCGTGGATAAAGCGATCGGGCTGGTCAATATTCATCCTCTGGCTTCCCGAATGCTTCATACCCTAAGTGACGGTGAACGTCAGAAAGCAATGATCGCCAAAGCTTTGGCTCAGGAGACACCGGTCATTTATCTGGATGAGCCGACCGCTTTCCTCGATTTCCCAAGCAAAGTCGAAATCATGCAACTGCTTCATCACCTGACCCGCGAAACCGATAAAACGATTTTTCTTTCGACTCATGATCTGGAACTAGCCCTCCAGATCGCCGATAAGATTTGGCTGATGGATAAGGTGAACGGTATCACCTCCGGTACGCCGGAAGACCTTGCCCTGGAAGGATACCTCAGTCGTTTTTTCGCCCGCAAAGGGATTACTTTCGACATGGAATCAGGACTTTTCCGCATCACCAACAATTATCGGTACGAAATCCGTCTGACCGGACACGGCTATCGCTATGCCATGGTGCGTAAAGCCCTTCAACGAAATGAGATCCTGGCCAATCGCGATATTGACTCAGCTGTTTACATTGAAACCAACAGTCTACCTGATCAATTCATAGTGCATTTTCCTCACCAGGAAGATATTATAGTCCATACAATAGAAGAATTATTAGAAAAACTAATACAGTAACACACAGGGACGGGGGTTTTGTGCTAATTCGATCGACGCATTGTTGGAGCAAATACTGTCCTGTCTCAAATAATCCGGTCGAAATATCTATATACAACTCCCTATTTTTAGGGTATTTCTCTGATCAATTTCACTAAAAGAGGGGATTTTCCAACCCGATAGAATCGCGTATTTTCGTTCCGATCTTATTAATTAAAACATGAAATATGAAAAAGATTGGAATATTTTACGGTTCAACAACCGGAACAACCGAATCAGTAGCGGAGCAGATCGCTTCTCATCTGGGGGTCGGTAGCAGTGAGGTGTACAATGTAGGAAATACCGATGCTAAAGTAGCTGAAGAGTATGAACTGCTCATCTTAGGAAGTTCGACCTGGGGATCGGGAGAATTGCAGGATGATTGGTATGATTTTCTGGAACAATTAGCCGGAAAAAATCTAAGTGGTAAAAAAATAGCCCTATTCGGTTGTGGGGATGCCATGTCGTTCGGATCTACTTTCTGTGATGCCGTCGGGATCATCTATGAAAAATTACAGGGTACAGGAGCTACGTTTATCGGAACTGTCGATCCTTCGGATTATACCTATGATGCCTCCACTGCCGAAATCGACGGACAGCTGGTCGGATTATTGATCGACGAAAACAACGAAGCGGATAAAACGGAACTCCGTATACAAAACTGGACCGATGCGTTGAAAAAAGAAATTTAATACCCTGATCATGGATAGTTGCATTTTATCCGGAGACATGAAAATATTCGTACACCATATCTACGAATTACAAAAAGGTATACGGTACATGGCATTGTGTACGATAGACAAAACCGATGAATCTTTTGCCATACAAAGATTAGAAAAATCAGGTCTTGAATATGAAATCTGTCCCATCAATGCCCACCGACTGAACTTGTTTTTCGGAAAAAAAGAATGTATCGATATTGTCCGGTTAATCTGCAACCGTCCATTAAACCTGTTAACCCCCGAAGAAGATTTTATCCTGGGTACCATGCTGGGATATGATGTGTGTCAGCAATGCGAACGTTATAACCATCGTAAAACTTTAATCCAAAGTGCCTGATAATTAATCATAAGGACTCTTCAGAAATCAGCATCAGTTCAATTATACACTTTTTTTCTCCCTTTATATAGGAATAACAAACTTCCTCGCATTTTTTCAAAAGGAAGGAGAAAAACGGATGATCGGCCGGTAACATGTTCCATAATTCCCGGGCTAAAGTCATTTCAGAAATGCGGGCACAAATCCCGTCATCACAACCGGCTTCCTTCGCCAAACCGATGATAAAATCGCGGTTCATAACTACATTCCGGCTATGCGTATCCCCATGCCCCTCGGCCAATTTCACCGCTTTGCCGATCATAATCCCCATCGTTACCCGCCCGATACCTTCTTCCTCTATGATTTTCAAGGTCTCTTCGATATAATTACCATAATGGACAAAAGCCTGAGGTATCATTTCAGGGAAACGTTCACGGAGGATCCGCTCACTTTTAGCTCCCGAATTAATGACGATATGACGGCATCCCAATGCTTTTGCTACCTGTATTTCTTTACGGATGGTCGCAACGAAAGCTTCGGACGAAAAAGGACGGACCACTCCGGAAGTACCGATAATGGAAATTCCCCCGACAATACCTAATTTCGGATTGAAAGTTTTGAGAGCCAGTTCTTCTCCATCGGGTACCGAAATCTCGATGACTACTCCTTGTTTCGGTATACGATGAGCTTCCAGGATTTTTTCTGTCTCGGCGGCCATCATCTTTCGGGGAGTCGGATTTATAGCCGGTTCTCCTATCTCCAAACCCAATCCGGGCAAAGTTACGATACCTACTCCTTTCCCTGCGGCAAAACGAATACCGGTTTCTTTAGAAAGCATTACTTTTGCACAGATTTCCCGTTTATTAGTCACGTCAGGATCATCTCCCGCGTCTTTGACCACTGTGCAGATTATACTCTGTCCATCCTTCTCAGTACGGCTCACAGGCAATTCGACTTCTTCGCCGTCAGGTAGAGTGATCGTCACCTGATTCAACACTTCTCCCGTCAGCAGAGTCGATAAAGCCGCTTTTGCAGCAGCACAGGCACAGCTACCGGTCGTAAAACCACTATGCAATGGATAAAATCCGGGCAACAGACGTTCTATGCGGTGCCGCAAACCATTGTTCCCGGTTACGACATAGAATCCCTCGGGCAATACCGGACGTTTGATCACGACAACCGGAATACCTGATTTCCGGGCAGCTTCGACCTTTTCACGGAAATAACCGGACCAACCGCTCTCCTTGGTCAGGATAGCATCGGGGCGTAATTGCAATAACACCCCCCTTTCCTCTTTTCCCTCTTCCCAAAAAATCAGCTTCCCTGCCGGGAATCCATATTTTAAAGCCAATTGCCGGGACTCCGGCCGATCGAGTACCCGGAACCAACAAGGATTTTCCAACCAATAAGCCTTCAATTTAGGTATGGTCTGCACACCGGACAAGGCCAGTAAATTCCGTATTCCCTGATTTTTCAACCATACACAAGCTTCTGCATACGAATCACACCAGATCAGGTCCGGATCACGGGGAGGATAAATCCGTTCGTAACGAACAACCGGAATATTCAATTCTTCAGCAGCTTGTCCTATATTCTTGTGCAGTTGTTCGGCAAACGGATGAGCAGCATCTACCAACAATTGAATCCCGTGTTCCCGGCAGAAATCGATCATTTCCTTCACTTCCATAGCTCCCGCCAGCCGAATGCCGTGTATACACTCCACTTGCTGTCCGTTTCCCCGGGTTGAATAATAATAAGTTTGCCCGGCTTCATCCAAAGTCTCTACTGCAGCCCTACCTTCTGTAGTTCCACCAAATACCAATATCATTTTTACCTTTTTAAAACAAAGGGACGGGG
>OLWA01002787.1_pt1 | contig 14647 bp, 17 predicted proteins | sample 1673251 | NCBI WGS metagenome assembly OLWA01 (sample SAMEA3178937, study PRJEB25190) | human gut metagenome | biome: human gut; feature: human-associated habitat; material: faeces | place: Austria | collected 2013
TTGCAATCCTACTCAGCATTGTAATGGTAGCTGGACTCCTGCCTGTCACAGCACTGGCAGCGGAACCCACGGTCTACGACATCTGGGTAGACGGCGTACAGGTCACGTCTGAGAATAAGGATAATCTTTCCAGCGGAACAGTAAGCTATGACCCGACCACTCACACCTTGTCTTTGAACAATGCTACCCTTGACAACGACACCATGTCAGACTACGGTATTAAAACGACTATCCCCAGTACGTTGAAGATACGGTTGACTGGGACAAATAGTATTACCCGAACCGATCCCGGCGGAGGAGTGGGAATATACCTCAATTACAGCAATTCTGTCGAGATTACTGGCGACGGAACACTGGTGATCAACGTTATCGGGGAAAACTACGATGGAATTAACACAGGGGCTGACGTCAAGATTTCCGATAAAGCAAGGGTCATAATAAACTCTGAAGGCGGATTGGGCATAGCCGGAAGAATGGTCGAAATTGACGGGGCAACAGTGGATTCCACCGGCTTGTATGCCGGAATCGATGCCCATAGTCGGAATTACTTCTTATAACAAAGGAATACTTTCCATTGACGGCGCAAAGGTTGCGGTTTCTTCCTATTACACTGCTGCAAGTGCCAAGGAGCTGGTGATTAAAAACAACAGCGAGGTTGTATTGAACGCAAGGGAGGATAATTTTAATGCAGCGTATATGGGTGATGAAAACGGCGCGGGCAAAATTGAAATTATCAACTCCAAGGTGGAAGCAACAAGCTATTATCCCGCTTTGTTTACCGAGGGCAATCTGACGGTTAACGGCGGCGAGGTAAAATGCACCTCTACTGCGGACGGTGCAATATGGGCAAAAGGCAATATTCTGATCAAGGGCGGCGCCAAAGTAACCACTGACAGTAAATACCCCATGGGCGGTAACGGATCTTTCACCGTAGAAGAAGCAGAGATTGATGCAAAGAATACGAATGAGAATAATATCCCTGCAATTTTCGATGAATGTGTGCCTGTGATTGCCGATGGCTATCACCTGAACTATGCAAAAGCCGTAGACTCGGAAGGAACAGAAATCGACCTGCTTTCCAGCGGAACCCAATATTTTGCACTTTATTAAGAATGTTCATTTTATCACAAAGGCTGTTTATCCGGTTTCTTTCGTTGTAACGCCGGACGGTCTGACCAATGTTGTTGTTAAAGTGAATGGTCAGGAGGTTACCGGCTCTGTCAGTTTGGAAGCAGGAACTTACCCTGTTGAAGTAACAGCCGATAACTGCAAAGCATACACCGGCAATATAACGATCACCGCCGATGCGGCAACGCATACGCAGACGATTGCAATGACTTATTTACCTGCCGACTACACTAAGGTAGATGCAGCCATTGCCAAAGCAAATGCTTTGAAGAAGGATGACTACAAGGATTTCTCCGGTGTGGAAACCGCTGTCAAAGCTGTTGTCCGTGGTAAAAATATTACGGAGCAATCTGAAGTAGACAAGATGGCAAAGGCTATCGAAGATGCGATTGCTGCTCTTGAGAAAAAGCCTGCCAGTACCAAACCGGGAACATCCGATAAGAGTCCGCAGACCGGCGATACAAGCAACCTTGCTTTGTGGATTGCCCTGTTGTTCATCAGCGGCGGTGCAGCCATCGGCACAACGGTTGTAAGCAGGAAGAAAAAGTACAACAGATAATTGAATAGCGTTCCCTTGCTCCATCTTCCGAGCAAGACAAAAGCGTCGTAGCAATACGGCGCTTTTTTGTTACCCGGAAGCGACAAACAGCGGCTATCAGAAAGAGAGCATATGCTGTAGTTTTTACACCAAACCTCATTTTTACCTTCACGAAACAAGTGGGAATGGTGTAAATCCCGACAAATTGGACATCAAAGCCGCGGCAGGCTCGGAAAAAGTCCACCCGCCCAAGAAAAATCACCACATTACACACCAAATCATCCCCACCTCCAGAAGTCCCCAGCACAATCATATCTTCTCCATCATACACATCAGTATCAGCTTCACATGCAGAGAATACGTCAAGAGATATGAAGAAGCAACTGGCGCAGACCGTCTGCACATATTGAATAGAACAATAGAAGAGATTAGAAAAAAATGTATATGAAATAATATGATGATGGGCATACCAGTAACGAAAGCTGTCATCGCCCCACATTGATATTCTTAAGTCATTCATATAAAAATGCAGAGTAAAAATGCTTCACACTTAATAATGAAAAGTTACAATGAAATGTCTATACACCAGAGAAAATCATACAAAATGCATATACCTGATTCAAAAAAGTGTACATATGTGAAAAATGCACAAAAAGAATAAAAAAACATGTGCACTTGTTGTAAATTGCAAAAAAGACGATTGACGGTATATGTTTAAAATAGTAATATAAGTAAGGACGTTGAGATATCGCAAAAAGTAACACAATTATCAACGTTTGACACAATGATAAAATAATTTTTAGGAGGGAAAATTATGAAAAAAAGATTATTTGCAGGAGCACTTGCTCTTCTTATGATAATAGGACTCCTGCCAGTTAGTAGCATGTTGAAAAAGCCAGTAGAAGCACAAGCAGCGCAGTCAACCACATATACATTGTCAGCAGATGTTGATGGTGCTTTAAGTACATATAATAATCCTGTAAAGAACTTTTTTACAGTAAGTAAAATTAATACTACATCAAGGAGCGTAGGAAATTATACTACTGCATATTTGATTAATGGTTCTGATAAAACAATAACATTTACTATTCCAAACGGAGCTGCTGCTAAAGTAACTGCTAAGTGGACAACTAGTAATATAGGTGTGGGACTAAAGATATCAGATACATTAAGTGAGACAGCAACTGAAAAGAATAGTTTGTTAGAATCTGTATTTAATGTAGGAAGTGGAACATACACATTGGAAAGAATAGGTTCTAAGACTGCTTATTTATTCAGCTTTGAGGTAACTGTAACAGACCCAGGCTATACAATAACAGTAAATGATGAGCATGCAGATTCTGCAACAGTAACAGCTCTTTACGCAGAGGGTTCAACTTTAAAGCTTTCAGCAAAGGGTACTGATTTACTTTATTGGAAGAACTCAAATGGTGTAATTGTTGCTACAGGCGATAAGGAAATTCCTGTATATTACTCAGATACATATACAGCAGTATATGCAAAGACAGGTGCTAAGGTTGAGTATCTTACACCATATGGTGGAGTATTAGCAACATATTATGCAGATGATGTAAATGGCGCTGATTTTAAAGCCCCAGAGGGACCAACCCGTTATGGTTATACATTTGATGGTTGGGATACTGATATAGAAACTGTAAAAACTTCGCTTGTAGCAGAAAAAGATGTTACAGTAAGTCCAAAATATAAGGATAATGCAGGTTTACAGTATACAATAACAATTGATGCAACAGATGTTGATGGAACTAAGGATACACAGACGTACACAGTAAACACAGTAGTTAAAGCTTCTGTTACAGATAAAGATAGTTTTGCATGTTGGAAAGTTGGAGATGATGTTGTAAGTTATAATCCAACATATTATTTCTTCGCAAATAGACCCGTAACAGTTACAGCTGTAAAGAATGATGGCTCAGAAGTATCTAAAGGGGCTATCATAACAGAAGTTGAAAATAGTGCAGATAATAATACTGTAATATTTGAGTATACAGTACCTGATGAATATGAGATGACATTTGCAGGTGTTATAGCATCTACTAATGCAGAAAGCCTTGCTAGCGTAAAAGATGATAATATTACAATTCCAGCAGGTGTATATAAGCTTGGAGCAGACAGCACCAAGTGTAGCAACTATAATACTTATAGATATACATTAAGAAAAGCAGGTAATGATACATGGTATGTTAAGCCAGTACTTACATATACAGATTCAACAGGTTCACATACTATTTATGGAAATACTGTTACTATGAAATAATATAATCATTGAGGAGAGTTTATAATGAAAGAAAGATATGAAGATATAATATGTGATGTAGTTGTTTTTGAGACAGCTGATGTTATAAAGATTAGTGGAGCAGGTGAATCAGAGGGTGTGATTGGAGGACGGTCAATAACTAATCCATAATTTATGAAAGCTAAGGCGGGAAAAAATCCCGCCTTTCTTTATATACACTACATAATAAAGAGCAAAGAGAGTAGTAAACGATGAAGAAGATAATAAAAGGTTTATTAGTTTGCATGGTTATGATTGCAACGGTTTTGTTAAATAACAATTATGTTAAAGCAGAAGATACAATAGAAGTATATGATGGTGTTAAGTATAGAGTTAATAATGAACAGAAGTGGGCTTCTATATGTGGATATTCAGGAGATGCAACAGACCTTGAGATTCCATTCATGGTTGGAAGAGGAATTATTGTTTCACAGATAGATGACCATGCGTTTGATGGATGTTCAAGTGTCAGGATTCTTACACTTCCAGATACAATTGTTAAAGTTGGTGATATGTCTTTCATAGGAATGGACAATCTTCAGGCAGTTATATCAAAGGCTCAGGGAATTAATATTGTTGTAAGAGATAACGTTAAGATTGTTACAGACAGAAGTCAGTTAGATAGCAATGATATTAATAATGATGACAATAATAGTAATAACAATTCTTCTAACAATACTAATGGCGGTAATACACAGGGCAATGATAATGGTGATAGTTCATTATCTGGTAATAGTGACAGCGGCAGTAGTTCAGTAGGTTCTGGTGGAGCAATAATTGATTCTGATAATAACGTTATAATAGATTCATCTAACGGAACTGTAATTGAAGAGAATGTTGATAAGAATGTAGGCGATAGCAGTGCAACTATATCTGGCTCTGACAACAAGAAGGACAACAATAAGTCAACACAGGCTGCCGACAATAAGAACGAGACAGCTTCTAAGACCACCAAGAAATCTTCAGCACCTAAGATTATCGCATACATAGTATGCATAATTGTAATTATTGGTCTTGCGGCTGGTGCGATTATATTTATTAAGAAAAAGAGAAGATAAGCTATGTTTACAATACGGGTTGCAGATACATTTATTCAGATTAATGAAAGATACCAATATATAAAGCAATATTGCAGGAATTACATAGTTGATGATGTTACACCTGAGATGGTTATTGAAGTGAGTGACGAAGAGATTAAAGCGGAACAAAGTGATGAATATACAAGTTCTCCAGATTATCTTGAAACACTTGCTGTATATAGAAAGATATGTGAACGTCTTGTTGATAAAGGAATTATTCTTGTACATTCATCTGTGCTTATGGTTGATGGTGAGGCTGTTATGTTCCTTGCTCCGAGCGGAACGGGAAAGTCAACTCACACGAGATTGTGGCGTCAGGTGTATGGAGACAGGGTGACAATGATTAATGATGACAAGCCTCTTGTCAGTGTAAGAACCGATGAGCGTGGAGTTCATGTTAATGTATACGGAACACCGTGGTGTGGCAAGCATGGAATTGAGAATAATATATCTGCGCCGGTTAAGGCATTATTCCTGCTTAAGAGAAATGAGACTAATGTAGCAAGAAAACTTACTATGCATGAAGCATTTCCATATGTGTTCAATCAGACATATCGGCCGGATAATGCAGAGCTTATGAGAAAGACACTTATATTATCAAGGACAATGGCTGAGAATGTCGGATTGTTCGAGCTTGGATGCAACATGCAGGAAGAAGCTGCACATGTGGCTTACAGGGCAGCATATGGAGAAGAAGGAGAGAATTGACCATGAAACTTAAATCAGGAATTGTTATGGAAAAGACTGGTGATGAATATATCGTAGTTGCAACAGGAGAGGCAGCCAAGTCTTTTAATGGAATTATAAGAAATAATAAGACAGCTAATTTCGTATTTGAACAGTTGAAGGAAGATAAGACAGAGGAAGAACTGGTTGATGCACTTCTTGAGCAATATGATGTGAGCAGGGAAAAGGCACAGGCAGATGTTAAGGCTTTAGTTGCTAAGATAAGAGAGGCTGGACTTATTGATGGATAAGGCTAAAATGAATGAGCTTTATAATAGAGGACATTATTATAGTGTGCCTAAAGGGGTTAGTATGTGGCCTCTTATAAAGAGCCAAGAGAATGTTATTGATATTGTTCCGGTTAATGGTGAACTAAAGCGATATGATGTTGCATTATATTATAGAAAAAGTGAAGATCGATATGTACTCCATCGAATTCTTAAGGTAGAAGATGATTACTATATATTTTACGGAGATAATTGTTGGCAGAAAGAGATTATACCTAAAGATACGGTTGTCGGCATTGCTACTAAGTATTACAGAAAAGGCCGGTGGATTGATGCTGATGATATACGTCTTAAGATATATGCACATATATGGTGCGATGCGCTGCCGGTGCGTCGTGCGATTCTGAGATTGAAAGATGAAGCTAAGAAAGTATTAAGAAGAGTTAGAAAATTATGGACAAAGAACAGAAGCTCCAATTAAAGAAGATAGTTAAGAATCCAGCCATGAGCTGGATTTTTGGCGTGTCAGGGAAGTTAAAGCTGGGAGTGCTGCTTCTTGTGCTGCTTAATTCAGCAATATCAATAAGTGCGGTGGCATTTGCACTTGTGCTGAGGGAAGCAATCGACGGGGCAGTTTCTGGCAATAAGATGGTATTCCTCAAGTTCGTTATCATACTTGGACTTATTATGGTTGGGCAGATTGCTGCGAGAGGTGTAATAAGATTCTTAGATGAGTATGTACGTTCAGGCATGGAAAATGTTATTAAAACACGACTCTATGAAACTATTCTGTCAAGAAAATACAGTGCTATTACAGCGTATCACACAGGAGAACTGCTGAACAGAATTACTAATGATGCGGTTGTTGTGGCAGATGGGTTCGTGCAGATTATTCCAGGAATTATTGCAATGCTTGTTAAGCTGGCCGGCGCGGCGGCGGTGCTTTTCGTGCTGGATTACAGATTTTCTGTGATATTCTTTGCCGGCGGTGGACTTGTGCTTATATTCACAACACTGTTCCGCCGTGTTATGAAGAAGCTTCACAAGGATGTGCAGGCGGCTGATGGTGTGCTTCGTTCTTATCTGTCGGAGAATCTTGGAAGCCTTATGGTTCTTAAGACATTTGGCGCAGAAAGAAAGAGCATAGATACTTCTAAACATTACATGGATAAGCACAGATTCATGCGTATGAAGAGAAACCGATTCTCTAATATATGTAATGTCGGTTTCGGACTTGTTATGAATGGCGGTTATATATTCGGTCTGTGCTGGTGCAGCTTCGGAATTCTGCATGGAAGTATTACTTACGGAACGCTGTCGGCAGTACTTCAGCTTGTTGACCAGTTGTGGGCGCCGCTTGCTAATATGACCGGTTATCTGCCAAAGTTCTATGGTATGCTCTCAAGTGCGGAGCGCTGCATGGAGCTTGAGACTCTTGAGGAAGAGCACGTTGAGAGCCAGTTTAGCAGGGATTATTGCAGAGAGCTTTATAAAGACATGACAGCGATTGAATGTAAGAATATTACTTTCAGATATGAGGACGACATTATTCTTGAAAATGCTGATATATCTATTGGCAAGGGTGAGCTCATAACGATTATGGGTAACTCCGGCGCGGGCAAGAGTACGCTTCTTAAGCTCCTTCTTGCTATATATGAGCCTGAAAAGGGGACACTTGAGATTAAGACTGAAAAGGAAAGTTATGCACTGACCGAAAAATACCGCAAGATGTTCGCATATGTGCCACAGGGTAATTTCCTTATGTCCGGCAATGTTACGAGTGCTATAGCTTCTCTTGATGATACCAGTGCTGATGTTGATATGGACAAGGTGAAGGCAGTTGCGCATATTGCATGTGCAGACACATTTGTAGAAAAATTAGAGCATGGATATGACACGCTTATCGGTGAGCGTGGAATGGGTATCTCGGAGGGACAGGCACAGCGTCTTGCTATTGCGAGGGCTTTGTATACGGACGCTCCTGTGTTGCTGCTTGACGAGGCAACTTCGGCTCTTGATGAGCAGATTGAGAAGAAGGTGCTTAAGAATATAAGGGAACTTACGGACAAGACGGTTATTATTGTATCGCACAGAAAAGCTGTGCTTGAGGTATGTGACCGCTGCGTGGTATTGGAGGATAAACATTTTGAATAATGGAGAGTATCTTATCGGGATTCTTGCAAATGTTGTGGCTGACAAGCCGTTGCCTGAGCCTGACGATAATATTGACCTGTTAAAGGTGTATGAGATTGCTGAAAAACACAGTGTGCAGACAACAGCTTATTATGGTATTAAGAAGCTGCAATGCGCGATTCCTTCTGAGATTTTAAGTAAATGGGAAGAAGCGCACCTGCGCGGGTTGTCTGTAAGCATACGTTTTAAGGCAGAGCTGAATAATGTGTGTGATGTATTCACTAAGGAGAAGCTTGTGCATATGCCGCTTAAGGGCAGCATAATTAAGAATATGTATCCATCGACTGATATGAGAAGCATGTCGGATATGGATATTCTTATTAAGCGTGAGGATGAAAAGAAGGTGCATGATATTCTTATCGGGATGGGGTATACATGCGATATGTATGATATAAGCCATCAGGATGTGTATTTTAAAGACCCTATATATAATATTGAGATTCATACAAGTCTGTTTGATGATGGCGACGGGGTGACTTTCTACCGTGAATATGATAATATTCTGGATAGGACGGTTACTGTGGATAATGAGTACGCACGCCTGATGACGGATGAAGATTTCTATGTGTATAATGTTGCACATTTTGCAAAGCATTTTCAGCTCGGCGGCTCAGGAATCCGCTCGGTTATGGATATGTATATTATGAAGAAGTCGCTGACTGGTATGGATATGGCTTATGTTAATGCGGAATTTTCAAAGCTTGGACTTACTGAGTTCTATACTAAGGCATCGAAGCTGGTTGACTACTGGTTCGGAGATGGAGAACTTACCGCTGATGTTAAGGATATGGCGGATTATATTCTTTCAAGTGGAACTTATGGCAATCTGTATAATGCATATACAAATCAGCTTGAGAAAAAGGGCAGATTCAGAATGTTCATGTACAACGCATTTCCACCGCTTAATAAGATGCTGTATACATTTCCATTTCTGAAGAAAGTACCGTGGCTGCTGCCATTCTGCTGGATTGCAAGGTGGTTTTATGCGATATTTACTAAGCCGAAGAATGTTGTTACTAAGGTGAAGATGTTCGCGAGGGTTAGTAAGGATGTTGAATAAGAGAAAGGGGAACTTATGAAGTATTCTAATGTTGTTGTTGCCGGAGGCGGAGTGCTGGGGAGTCAGATTGCTTTTCAGGCAGCATATTGTGGGTTTAATGTAACTATATGGTTAAGAAGTGAGGGTTCTATTGGAAGAACCCAGCCTAAGATTGACCATCTTAAGCAGACTTATATTGAAGCTATTGAGAAGATGGCAGAGGATAAGAATGCATGGTGTGCAGGACTTGCAGATGAAGATACATTTGACAAGGAAGAGTGCCTTAAGAAGGTTGAGAATGCATATGCTAATCTCAAGCTTGAACTTGATATGGCTAAGGCAGTTGCTGATGCAGACCTTGTCATCGAGTCTATGGCTGAGAATGAGAAGGATAAGATTGCTTTCTATGAGAAGCTTGCACCACTCCTTCCAGAAAAGACTGTTATTGTAACTAATTCATCAACCCTTCTACCATCGATGTTTGCTAAATATACTGGCAGACCAGACAAATATCTGTCATTACATTTTGCTAATTCTATATGGAAGAATAACACTGCTGAGGTTATGACACAGGCTCAGACTGATGAGAAGTATTTTAATGAAGTTATGCAGTTTGCTAATGATATACGAATGATTGGACTTCCTGTAAGAAAGGAAAAGAGTGGTTATCTGCTTAATTCTATGTTGGTTCCATTTCTTCTTAGTGGTCTTGACCTGTATGCTGCAGGTGTGTCTGATCCTGAAAGCATTGACATTGCATGGACAAGAGGTACAGGAGCTCCTAAGGGACCTTTCCAGATATTTGATACAGTAGGACTTAACACCGCATATAATATTGTTCATCAGTATCAGAGCGTTCCAGGATTATTCTCACCACTTCTTAAGAAGATGATGATGCCATATAATTTCAAGAAGATGGAGGCTATTCTCAAGAAGTATATTGATGAAGGCAAACTTGGAATGTCTACAGGAGAAGGCTTCTACAAATATAATTAAGCTTATATTAACAAATGTTATGAAGGACTGGTAATATGACGACTAGGGGAGAAGCACTTGCGTATGGACTTTCTTTTCCGGATACTTATCAGGAAGCACCTTTTCATGATGAGAACTGGCAGCTTGTAAGAGTTAAAGGATGCAAGAAAGTATTTTTATGGACATACGAGCGTAATGGATATATTAATCTTAATGTGAAGGTTTCACCTGAGTGGCGAGACCTATGGCGGAGTACATATTCATCGGTGATTGCGGGCTGGCATCAGAATAAAGAACACTGGAATACTATTATTCTTGATGGAACTATTCCTGATGAAGATATTCGACGCATGATTGCAGAAAGTTATGATCTCGTATCTGACAGTCCGACCAAGAGGATATATGAAGCTGTCAGGAAGATTCCGAGAGGACAGGTTGCAACTTATGGACAGATTGCGCAGCTTGCAGGTGATAAGAAGATGGCGCGCGCTGTTGGCAATGCACTTCATAAGAATCCAGACCCGTCAGGAATTCCATGTTACAGGGTAGTCAATTCCAAAGGGGAACTTGCCGGTGAATTCGCATTTGGCGGAGCCGGAAAGCAGGCAGAGCTGCTTATGGCAGATGGAATCGAGGTCGTTAACGGCAGGGTTAATCTGGATAAGTATGGGATGAAGATGTGATTAAAATAGTTTGGTATCTGTCATATATCGAAGATACCAAACTATTTTTATGTAGATTATAACTGTATAGCATATTTTACCCAAATGTTTTATAATAAAAATAATTATCAGAAACGGAGATTATTATGTGGAAGATAAAACAGATATTTGATGGGGATTATGGGTGTGAAGAGCTGGCAGAAGGTCAGTCACCTAAGGTTTCTGTTACACTTGTTAATGAGAGTGGGCAGAAGAAGTATGTATATGTAGAAGATAAGTGGCTTGTAGACAGCGGGCTTGATGAAGGTTCTGTATGGCCGGAGGATATAGATGAGTAAAGTGACAAGAATCATCTCAGTAAGCATGATGTTAACTGTATTATCAGCCATTATACTTGCGGGGTGTGGCAACAGACATTCTGATAAAGCAGGATTGAATAAATCGGACATTACAGAAACATCTAGCCAGACATTGGAATCAGAGAAAGATTCACAGATGAATTCTCTAAGTGAAGATAATACTGATACAGAGACAACAGATGCAGAGATAACAGATACAGAAGCAGAAGATTCTGGACAAGCAGCCAGTGAAGAGGACAGCCAGGAAGAAACAAGCAATCCATATATAGCAGCAAGAGAGCCATATACAGGAGTTCCAGTATATGAAGATATGGAACACATTTATATGAATACAACATGGGAATATGCAGACCATTCGGCGATAAGCGATGGTTATGCTGTTCTATATAAAGCAGCAGGTGAAAGAAAGAACATTATAGTTGGTGTCAATGCAGGGCATGGGACGGCAGGTGGTTCATCAGTGAGAACACTGTGCCATCCGGACGGCTCACCTAAGAGTACCGGTGGAAGTACAGCGGCGGGGGCAACAACAGCAACTGCTGTATCAGGAGGCATGACATTCTATGATGGAACACCAGAAAGTGAAGTTACATTTAGAATGGCGCAGATTCTAAGGGACAGGCTTCTTTCACAGGGATATGATGTGCTGATGGTAAGGGACGATGCAGATGTACAGCTTGATAATGTAGCAAGGACTGTGATATGCAACAATGTTGCGGACTGCCATATATCGCTGCATTGGGATGGAGACGGACTTAGTTATGACAAAGGCTGTTTCTATATTGCGGTTCCGGATGCAATTAAAGATATGGAGCCGGTTGCCACACACTGGCAGCAGCACAATGCACTTGGAGCATCGCTTGTTAATGGGCTTGGTGATGTGGGTATGAAGATACATGGTTCAGGAAGTATGGCAATAGATCTTACGCAGACGTCATGTAGCACAATTCCATCTGTAGATATGGAGCTTGGAAATGCAAGTTCAGATCATAGTGATGAGACGCTTGAAAAAATAGCGGATGGCCTGATAGCGGGAATCAATGCGTATTACGGGTATTAAACAATCTAACAAAACCACATAAGGAGAACAATAATGGATAAGAAAACACAGATTATAGCAGTAGCAGGAAAAGGAGGGGTCGGTAAGACTTCTTTAGCGGGAGTTATTGTAAAGCTTCTTGTTGAGGCACACCCAGATAAGAAGATACTTGCGATTGACGCTGACCCGGCGGTCGGACTTTCTACAGTGCTTAATGTTGAAGTGGATAAGACTATAGATGATATAAGAAAAGAAGTAATCAAGAATGTTGAAGACGGAGATACCAAGACTGCTGTGGAGTTGCTTGGAGAAGCCAAATACGAGATAATGGATGCAGTTGTTGAACAGGATGGATATGCATTTATTGCGATAGGAAGACCTGAGACAGCAGGCTGTTATTGCAAGATTAATTCATATCTAAAAGAAGTTATCACAATGCTTTCAGATAAGTTTGATTATGTTGTAATTGATGGAGAAGCAGGAATAGAGCAGATTAACAGAAGAGTTATGGAGAAGGTTACACATCTGCTGCTTGTTACTGATGCGAGCAAGAAGGGATGCCAGGTTGTGCAGACAATCAAGAAAGTTGCGGATGAGCTTGTAATGTATGACAGAATCGGAGTTATCGCTAACAGAATACCGGATATGGAGGTTGCGAAGCTTATGGATATCGGCGGCCTTGAGCTGCTTTCAGTAATACAGAGCGATTCCAAACTTGCACAGGCAGATGTTCTTGGTGAAAATGTATTCAATCTCCCTGATGATGCGATTATTGTTGAGGGTGCAAAGAAAGCCCTTGTTAATATGGGAATATTGTAAGAGGAGGCAAATGTGAAGGATTTAGCTAATCTGTATTATTTTGAGAAGCTTTTGGAGGACGTGAATAACGACCTTGTAAGGCAGGCACAGGCGAAGGGTGATATTGCAATCGGAGCAGTCTGTTTCCAGATACCGGAGCCGCTTATTAATCTGCCGGGCAGCTTTTCAGTAAGGCTGCGTGCACCCCGTACAGGTTCTATAGAGATGGGTACATATTACATGAGCAGTATGCTATGTGAGGGATGTCGTGCAATATTAGAGAGAGCAATTGAGGGTGGATTTAACTTCCTTGACTGTATAATTGCACCGGATGCATGTGCGCAGATGAACAGGTGTGTAGAGAATATTGAGAGACAGCACCTTATAGAGAAAGAAAAATTCTTTGTGGAGTATTCAGATGTTCCGATGAAGAATGATGAGACGGCGTTAAGACATTTTGTTAAGCAGATGAGACTTCATGTACTTGAACCGCTTAATGATACATATGGAATAGACATATCAGATGATGCACTTAGAAAGTCAGTAGAATTGCAGAATAAGATAAGCAGGCTAATAAGAAGCATCGGTGATTACAGAAAAGAAGATAATCCAAGAATTACCGGGTATGAATTCGCGGTTCTGTGTCTTGCAACCTACTGTTGTCCGAAAGAGGCACTTATAGAAAAGCTTGAAGAAACACTTGAGGAGCTTAAGACGCGTGAACCTGATAAAAAATGTAATTACAGGGCAAGGGTCGTAATGGTTGGTTCAGAGATTGATAACCCTGAGCTTATAAAGCTTGCTGAGGAAGCAGGTGCACTGGTTGTGGCTGACAGATTCTGTTTTGGTTCACTTCCGGGAAGAGATGAGATTATTCTTAACGATACGGAAGATGTTCTTACACAGATATGCAGACAGTATATGAAGTGGGGACAGTGTCCGAGATTCATGAATACAGAAAAGATTATCGAGAGACAGGAGTATGTTGACGCAATAGCTAAGGAGTATAAGGCGGATGGTCTTATATATGAGCAGATTAAATTCTGCGATTACTGGGGCTATGAGAGGGCTTCGGCATTCCATGTCATGAAAGAAAAATACGGCTATCCGGTTCTTTCAATCGACAGACCTTATGCTGTAGGAACTTCAGGACAGTTAAGAACAAGAATACAGGCATTTGTTGAGAGCCTTGAGATTAAGCGTATCAATGCAGGAAGGAAATTATAAATATGTCTAAGAATATAGGAAGCGAGCCACTCGGCAGATTCTATACAGGCAAAAAGCCTAAGAGAAGAAGAGAATGGCGCGGATTGAAGGATACATGGTACGACTATGTAAGGTGGCTTGGATACTGGAAGACTTTAATTACATTTATAATAAAACCTAATAACATGAAGGGCTTCTTCAGATACCGCTGGATGATTAATTATCTTGCACTGCCTGATTTCATGGACAGGCATACCGAGGGCATGAGAGGAACTCAGCTTAGAATGGCGCATCAGGCACTGGGACTTATCGTTACTGATATATGCGGGATGCTTGGTCAGATATTTAAGGCAGACCCGGCTATCGGCAATGATAAGAAGCTAAA
>OLWA01002792.1_pt1 | contig 14626 bp, 10 predicted proteins | sample 1673251 | NCBI WGS metagenome assembly OLWA01 (sample SAMEA3178937, study PRJEB25190) | human gut metagenome | biome: human gut; feature: human-associated habitat; material: faeces | place: Austria | collected 2013
CGCTCCATGCGGTGGGTGAACCACGCCTGCAGGGCGTGGCCGTCGGCGAGCCCCTCCCGCCGCATGCGGGCCTGACAGCGCGGGCAACGGTTCCAGTTCTTCATGTTGACCTCGTCGCCACCGATGTGGACATATTCATAAGGGAAGAGGTCGAAGACCTCGCGCCAGATCTCCTCGCAGAAGGTCAGCGCCTCGTCCTTGCCCAGGCACAACGGCGACGAAAAGGCCTCGCCGCTCCACGTCTCGGGCTCGAAGCAGGTCATTTCGGGATAGTACTCGATGGCCTGCAGGAAGTGGCCCGGCATGTCGATCTCGGGGATGACGTCGATACCGCGTCGGGCGGCGTAGTCCACCACCTCGCGGATCTCCTCCTGCGTGTAGTAACCGCCGTAGAGCGTATCGGTGCCCTCGACGCGCAGGTACTTCTCCGGGAGCTGGAAATCGGCATTCTTCTCGCGCGCGGCACGCCCCATACAGATCGTGTCGTGCTTGTTGTAGTGCCGCCAGCCGCCCTTGCCGGCCAGATCGGGATAGGCCTTGATCTCGATGCGCCAGCCCTGATCGTCGGTCAGATGCCAGTGGAACTTGTTGAGTTTCAGACGGGCCATCTGGTCGAGCAGCGAGCAGATCTCCTCCTTGTCGAAGAAGTGGCGGCTCACGTCGAGCATCACGCCGCGCCAGGCGAAGGCCGGAGCATCCGAGATCTCCGCACGGGGAATCACCCCTTCGGCCCCCTTGCCTGCGGGCAGCAGCTGCCGCAGCGTGGCGATTGCGTTGACCACGCCGCGGGGCGATCCGCCCGTGATCCGGACACCCGAACCGGTGACCGCCAGCCGGTAGGCCTCGTCGGCCAGCGCCGCGGTATCGAGCCCCAGTTCGATGTCACCGGACGCGGTTTCGCTCCGCACGGCCTCCGTATAGGGGGCGAGGGCCTCCGCCAGATAGTCGGCCTGGGGGGCAAGCTGCGGATCGGTGATCCCGATGCGCGTCTGCGCCGGGAGGCGGTATGTACCGCGGCTCCACACCACCTCCTGCGGTTGGGGGATCAGCGTGGGAAGGGTCTCGGCCGAGGGCGCCGCACAGCCGCCCAGCAGCAGCGCGGCCAGAACGACCGGTATGGATAATTTTCGTCGGTTCATAAGGGGTCAGTTTTTGGATTGGAAGTTTCCGTTCATGCGCAGGGCCAGCGTATCGTCGTACTGACGCTGCAGGCGGAGGAGTTCATCGATCATCCGGGCCCGCTGGTCGGCACATGCCGGATCGTCGTAGCGGTTGTTCAGCTCGTGGGGATCCGTCTCCAGATCGTAGAGTTCCCAGTGGTCGATGTCGTTGTAGAAGTGGATGAGTTTCCAGCGGTCGTCGCGCACGCCGTAGTGGCGTTTGACCATGTGTTCGGCCGGATACTCGTAGAAGTGGTAGTAGAGCGAGCGGCGCCAGTCTTCGGGCTGTTCGCCGCGCAGCAGCGGCAGCAGCGAGCGGCCCTGGATGTCGTCGGGGACCTCGACGTCGGCCAGTTCGAGGAACGTCGGCGCATAGTCGATGTTCTGCACCATCGCGTCGATGTCGCCCCGCACACCGCCCGGAAGGCGCATGACCAGCGGCGTATGCATCGACTCCTCATACATGAAACGCTTGTCGAACCAGCCGTGTTCGCCGATGTAGAAGCCCTGGTCCGAAGTGTAGACCACCAGCGTATTTTCGGCCAGCCCCGTGCGGTCGAGGTAGTCGAGCAGACGTCCCACGTTGTCGTCCAGCGACTTGAGCGTCTTCAGATAGTCGCGCACATAGCGTTGGAACTTCCATTCGGCCCGAGCGCGTCCCTGCGGATTGGTGCGGTAGAACTCCTCGATGATCGGATCGTAGAACCGGTCCCAGGCGGCACGCTGCGAAGGGTTCATCCGCCCGACCATGCGTTCGAGCCAGTCCTTCAGCCGCCCCTGCTTGTCCTCGCGGTACATCTTCAGGTCGTAGATCGGATCCATGTCGTGGTCCGAGGCGATCGACATCTCCTGGGCCGCAGCGGCCGGACGCCCCTCGTAATCGTCGTAGAAGGTCTCCGGAACGGGGAACGTCCGGTCCTCATACAACGTCAGGTTGCACGTGTCGGCCATCCAGTTGCGGTGCTGCGCCTTGTGGTGGACGAGCAGGCAGAAGGGCTTCTCGGGGTCACGCTCGCGGTCGAGCCACGCGAGGGCCTTGTCCGTGATGAGGTTCGTGATGTAGCCTTCGTTGCGGAGCGTGTCGCCGGTCTGCAGGATGAAGTCCGGATTGTAGTAGTCGCCCTGGTCGGGGATGATCTCCCAGTGGTCGAAGCCCGTCGGGAGGCTCTCCAGATGCCATTTGCCGATAATCGCCGTCTCGTAGCCCGCCCCGCGCAACAACTTCGGGAAGGTCTGCTGCGAACCGTCGAAGACGCAGGTCGTATTGTCGTAGAAACCGTTCTTGTGCGAGTGTTTTCCCGTGAGCATGCAGGCGCGGCTCGGGCCGCTCAGCGAATTGGCCACGAAGCTGTTCGTGAAACGGACGCCCTCGGCGGCTATCCGGTCGAGGTTGGGTGTCGAGGCGTAGCGGCGGTCGTAGCAGCTCATCATCTGGGCCGTATGGTCGTCGGTCATGATGTAGAGGATGTTCATCGGGCGCGCCGCCGGCTTGCGATCCGAGCAGCCGGCCAGCGACAGCGTCGCCAGACCGCCCAGCCCCAACCGATAGAGGTTGTGTGTTTTCATGAGGCAGGAATGTGTGGATATGTGAAGAGACGCAGGGCGCCGCGGCACGTCGAACCGTCCGACGGCGCCCCGCGCTTCCCGAAGTCTGTTACTCGTCCATCTTTTCGGAGTTCTCGACCCACTTCAGCCCCGTAGCCGGTCCGGTGAAGGTCTCGGGCCAGGCGGCGGCACCGATATCCTGGGCCGTCGAGTACTGGCACGTACCGAGATGACCGTTGCCCGTGGCATCGTTGAACGTGTAGCCTGAACCTTCGTCCATCTTCCAGTAGCCGAGCAGGCCTTCGCTCTTCGGGTCGACGCTCGAGGCGTTGTTGGTCAGCTGGGCTGCCGTGCGGGCCACGTTCCATAGACGCACCTCGCGGAACGAAATCGTCTGCGTGAAGTAGGACGGCTGCGGCAACAGCGAGAAGTAGCGGAAATTGATCGACGCATTGGGCGCATCCTTCGTGGCGATCTCCACGCCGTCGAGATAGAGATGCATCTTGCTGCCGTCGAAGACAACGGCCACGTGCTGCCACGTTTTGGCCTGGTTGGGCGTCGTGGCATCGACGGCCGGCTTGACCATCGAGTTGATCTGCATCCACTTCTTCGGGCTGTTGTTCTCGAAGCGCACCCACATGCGGTTGGCCAGCGTGCGCGACGTACCCTCCAGCCCGACGAGCATCTGGTTGTTCGTCGTCGAGAAGTCCTCCATGTACATCAGGAATTCGAAGGTGTAGGCCGTAAAGTTGATATCCTCATCGCCCATGTCGAACATGATCCGGTTCTTCTTCGAGCGGTCGCCCGTCTCGACGAATTCGGTATTGAAGACCGGTGCGGGCACGATTCGCTGCCAGTTGCAGATGACCAGGAACTGCGAGTTGTCGGTCAGCGTCCGCATGCTGCCGTCGGCGCTGCAGAGCCGCACCGGCAGGGCATAGGTCACGCCCGACTCCTTCATTTCGTCGCTGTAAGGGAGAATCTCCACCTGCAGCGGAGCCGCCGAAGCCTCCCCGGCCGCAATCGACACGGGATCGGTCGGAAGTTTGTAGGCCCCGTCAGGGAGCTGGGCGTAGGAGGTACCGTTGAGCGAGTTGTAACGGGTCAGCACCTCGGGCGCCACCTCGAAACGGAACGAACAGTCGCTGGCCGCACGGTCGCCCAGGCGGGCCGTCAGGGTGGTCTGAGCCCCTTCGTCGTTCGAGAACGAGAGCAGCGTACTGGTCGCATCATAGGCCTCGGCAATGTAGGCCGCATTGTCGATCGGCTGGAATTCGGCGTCGTTGCACCCGGCAGCGGCCGCCATCAGCAGACCTGCCATCAACCCCCGGCAGGCCAGGTTCATCACGATCTTTTTCATAGATAGTCGTTTTTTATCGGTTGGTTTGTGCCGGATTCATCGTCGCGATGGCCTGGCGATAGTAGTGGTAGCAGTCGTTCTTGAAGTCGTTCTGCATCTTGTAGGCGCCGACGCCGCCCTTGCGAACCCCCGTATAGGGCTCCCAGAGGGCCATTCCCTGCAGCGAATTGACCTTCGTGCCGTCGCTGAGCGTCCAGGTGATGCCGCCGGCCGCCGAGATGGAGGCCGATTCGAAGTTCTCGGTCACGATCAGCCGCCGGGTGATGGTCTCGGCATCGAGCATTTCGTCGAAGGCCGACACCACACGGCTCAGACGGTCGTCGAGATTCGTCTGGCTGAAGAGCGTGTAGGTCTGCAGGATGAAGTAATCGAAGCAGTCGATCGTCTCGACGGGCATCGAATGGACCTCACCGTCGACGATCAGCAGCTTGCCGCTGCCCGACTTGGGGCCCAGACGCCGGCTGCACTCCTCGACGAACCAGTTCACACGCTGATCGGGGGTCGTGCCGGCATAGATCTCGCCCTGCTCCGGGATTCGGTCGTAGTTGTTGACGATGTTGCCGAAGTGGCCGGCATAGCTGGGCTCGAAGTCGATGTCCAGGCCGTCGTAGTCGTTGGCCAGCACGGCGTCGACCACGGCATTGGCATACTTGCGGATGGCCGTTTCGATCTCCTCGGCCGAGGCATCGTCGGTCCAACCCCAGTAGAGGCGGCGCAGACGGATGATCTCGTTGTTGTCCGCGGCGTCGGCCGTCACCTCCTCGGGAGTCACGTTCAGGCCGATATCGGTCAGCAGCGTCGTCACCACCACCTTCGTGCCCTTCTTTTCGCGCACGGCCCGCATGTCGGCCTTCTGCTCCTCGCTCGGCATGAAGGGCGACCAGATGGCCACCAGATCCACGCTGTCGGGGATACCCATCAGACTCATGGCCGTCGAGGCCGATACGGGATTCCAGCCGTCAAACCAGCCGAAGGCCAGCGAGTGGTCCGAAGCCTTGTAGGCCTTCAGATCGGCATAATAGGAGTCCGGGAAGGGCTGGGTCAGATCGCGGGGTTCGGGTTCCGTCCACTCGCTGCAGCCGCAGAAGAGCGCCACCGCCACGGCCGTCAGGGCCGAAAATATCTTTTTACGATTCATTTTCATGGTTTTTCAGTGTTTGAAGGTCAGTTTTTCTTAGCCCACCATACATCGGTGCCATACTCGTCGGGGCCGCCCAGCAGCTGAACGCCGCCGCGCAGGTTGTCGCCGTTGTTGTCGTATTCCGACTGCGGGTAGTGCAGGCGCCGCATGCCGCGGTCGCTGTCGACCGTACCCCACATGTTGCCGGCGCTGAGGTTGTTGACCGCCATGAGCATCTTCGGGAAGCCCGTCCGGCGGAAATCGGCCCAGGCCTCGTGTCCGATCATGTGGTTGGCGATCCACTTCTGGATGATGATGCGCTCGAGCTCCTGTCCGTCGTTGGCCCAGGCCACCGAGGGGGCCTCGCCGAAGTTGGCCGAGCTGTGACGTCCGAGCGGATCGGTGTAGGAGAGCGTGACGGCACCGGTCTGCATGTAGGTGTTGAACGACGAGGAGCAGCCGGCCTCCTGGAACGATGTTTCGATTCCCTTGTTGTAGAGATTTTCGGCCGTATCGCCCATGGCCCAACCCAGCAGGGCGCCTTCGGCCCGCAGGAACCAGCTCTCGGCGGCGTACATCACCGGCACGGGATCCGTCTCGCCGTAGAGCGGATAGGAGAAGAGCGTGTAGTCGGTCACGGCGACATCCTGAATGCCCGAGCGGGCTCCGGCATAGGGCTGATCGGCATATCCCGACACCGAGAAGTAGGCGCTGCACCGCGGATCGGCATAGGCGTTCATGTACATCGTGATGTTGGCGTTCGAGCGCAGATCCTGCCACGAGGAGCTGGTGGCCTGGGTGTAGAAGGGGTTGCGGCGCGACGTCGAGACGAAATAGAGCGACTGGGCCGTCGATTCGATCAGTCCGTAGGTGTCGCGGGCGGCCACGGCCTCTTCGGCAATCGTCTGCGCCGAGCTCTCCACGCCGCTCATGCGGATGGCCATGCGCAGCTTGAGCGTGTTGGCGAAGCGGATCCACGAGCGCACGTCACCGGCATAGTTGCTGATGTCGAAATCGGCGAGCAGCGTCGTGTTGCCGGACGAGACGAAGGTGTAGAGTTCGGCCATGGCGGCATCCAGGTCGTCGATCATCGTCAGATAGACGTCGCGCTGGCTGTCGTAGGGCACCGAGAAGGTTCCGTTCTGCATCTGCTTGTAGGGGATCGGACCGTAGGCGTCGGTTACGCGGAGCATCGAGGCCACGCGGATGATCTGCGCCAGCTGGTAGACGGCCCCTTCGCCACCGGTGCTCGACAGCACCTGGAAGTAGTTGCCGTAGAAGTTCGAGAAGCAGTTCTCGAACAACGGGTCGTTGAAGTCGTCCGAGGGGTTGTAGGTCGAGATGTTCTGCCCCTGGTAGGGCTTCACGGCCGAGCAGTATCCGCCCAGCTCGTCGCCGAGCAGCACGTCCTGATACTGCGAGGCGTTGACCTGGTAGTGGGTCATCCACTCCATCATCGACGGGAAGAGGATGCCGATACCCACGTTGTCACCGACGAGATCCTCGTCCGTCGGGCGGTAGGGTTTGGTGTTGTACTCTTCGAAGTTTCCGGTGCAGGCCGCAGCGGCGAGCAAAGCCGCGCAAAGCACTCCGCGACCGAACAAACGTTTGATAGTATGCTGTTTCATGATTGGTCGGCTGATTTTAGAATTGGAATTTCACGGAGAAACCGAGGTTCCGCAGGCTGGGCAGCATGAAGTAGTCCACACCCTGGAGGAAGTTGTCGGAGGTCGAGGTCGTCAGTTCGGGATCGAACGGCGCCTTGTTGTAGATCATCCACAGGTTGCGGCCCACGAGCGAGACGGTCATCGACATCTTGTTGCGGAACCACTTGCGCGGCAGCGAGTAGCCCACCGACAGCTCCTGCAGACGGACGTTCGTGGCCGAATAGATGTAGTAGGCTCCGGCGCCCGTACCGGCACCGATCGTCTGATAGTAGTTCTTGGCGTCGACCAGGCCGTTGTTGATCCGCACGCCGCCGGCCTCGCGTGCCGCGGCCGAACGCTCCGACACACCGTAGTAGTCGAGGATCGCCTCGGTGTTCGAGACGACCGATCCGCCCAGACGGGCCGCGATCATGGCCGTCAGCGTCACGCCCTTGTACGAGAAGCTGTTGTTCCAGCCCAGATTGCCCTTCGGCAGCAGCGAGGCCACCTTGCGGCGCTCGGTCGTCGTCAGCTCGACCTGGTTGGTCGACGGATCGACGTAGATGTTTCCGTTGCCGTCGGTGCGCAGTTCGCGGTTGATGTAGAGGTCACCCATCGTGCCGCCCTCGTAGAGGATCACCTGCGGCGAACCCGTATTGCCGAGGGTGGCCTTCTCCAGATAGGGCATCTCGATCGGCTGACCGTCGACGGGGCTGATCACGCCGTCGGCCAGACGGATGATCCGGTTGCGGTTGGTCGTGTAGGTGAGGCTCGTGTCCCAGGAGAACTCCTTCCAGGTGTTGTGGTAACCGAGCAGCAGCTCCAGACCCGAGTTGCGGACCTGGCCGGCCTGCACCAGCACGGACGAATAACCCGACGTCGACGAGGGGGTCGACTCGAAGGTCTGGTTGTAGGTGTCCGAACGGTACCACGTGGCGTCGAGGTTCAGCTTGCCGCCGAAGAAGCGGGCATTCAGACCGACCTCCCACGATTTGGTCTTTTCGGGTTTGAGGTTGTCGTTCGGGAAGCGGTGGTTCGAGTCCCACTCGTGGTTCTGGGCACGGTACTCGTAGTAGGGGCTGGTCAGATAGGCCGCATAGGAGGAGCCGACGGCCGAATAGGAGGCGCGCAGCTTCAGGAACGAGAACCAGTCGGGAAGATCGACCATCTCGGAGATCACGCCCGACAGACCCACCGACGGATAGAAGAACGAGCTGTACTTCGAGAAGGCCAGGGCCGATTCCCAGTCGTTGCGGCCCGTGACGGTCAGGTAGAGCATGTTCTTCCAGCCCACCTCAACGTTGGCGAAGACGCTCTGCGACTGAACCCGCGAACCGTCCTCGCGTTCGCGGTACGAGGTGGTCGAGATGTTGGTGATCGAGAAGAAGTTGGGGATCTTGCGCAGGTCACCGCCCCACCCCATCAGATCCATCTGCACGTCCTTGATCGAGGCACCGATGTTGGCCGTCAGGTGCCAGTCGTCCGAGAAGTAGTGGTCGATGTTGGCGATGGCGTCGGCATAGATCTGACGGTCGTTGCGCTTGGTGATGTTGTAGAGGCCCTTCTCGCCGGCGAAGTTGGTATCCGTACCGGCATAGCGTTTGTTGGTGATGTCCATGTCCGAGTTGTCGACCTTCACGCGGCCCGTCAGGTTGAGCCACTTCGTCACGTCGTACTTCAGGCTGGCCGAGAGCATGTAGCGGCGCTTCTTCGACTCGTTGATCATCTTGTGCATGATCCAGTAGGGGTTCTGGAACGACATGTCGCCCGAGCCGTAGGTCCAGTTCTGCGTATAGAGGTTGCGCGATTCGTCCCAACGCTGGTAGAGACGCACGTTGTCAAAGTCGTCGCCGCGCGGAAAGAGATAGAGCGCCGGCAGCGGGTTGAAATACTGGCCCGAGGCGATCATGTTCTTGTTGCTCTGGAGGATGTAGCTGGCGCTCAGGTCAAGCGTCATCTTGTCGTTGAGGAACGAGCTGACGTCGCGGAACGTGAAGTTGTAGCGGTTGTAGCCGCTGTTGGGCAGGATGTTCCGGGCATTGGTCGTGGCGGCCGAGAAGTAGGTCTGATGGCGCTTCGTGCCGGTCGAGAACGAGACCGAGTTGTTGACGTTCGAACCCGTGTTGAAGAAGCACGACGGATCGAAGCGGCGCGAGGTCCGGGCGCCCCAGCTCTGATAGGAGCCGACCTCGTTGCCGTAGGTGTTCTGGAAGCGCGGCATGATGAACGGCATCGAGAAGGTCGTGCTGTTCGAGACGCTGACCGACGTCTTGCCGGCCTCGCCCTTCTTCGTATTGATCAGAACGACGCCATTGGCGGCATCCGAACCGTAGAGGGCGGCGGCCGAGGGGCCCGTCAGCACCGAGATCGACTCGATGTCGTCGGGGTTGATGTCGGCCACGCCGTCCGATCCGAGGTAGTTGCCCTGCAGGCCGTCGTCCGAGGAGCCGAACGAGACGTTGGTCATCGGCACACCGTCGATCACGTAGAGGGCGTTGTTGTCCTTGTAGATGGACTTCGCGCCGCGCATCACCACGCGCACGGCGCCGCCCACACCGGCTGCCGAGGAGTTGATCTGCACGCCGGCGACCTTTCCGTTGAGCGAGTTCATGAAGTTGGCGTCCTTGACCGTCATGATCTCTTCGGCCTTGACCTCCTGGACGTTGTACGAAAGGGCCTTCTCCTGGCGTTTGATACCGAGGGCCGTCACGACGACGTTCTCGACGGCCACGGCCGACTCCTGGAGCGTGATGTCGAACTGCGTACGTCCGTCGACCGCCACCTCCTGCGACTCATAGCCCAGGTAGTCGAAGAGCAGGGCCGGATGCTGCGTACCCTCAGGGATGCGCAGCGTGAAGCGTCCGTCGATATCCGTGCTGACACCGATGGTCGTCCCCTTGAGGATGACCGACGCGCCGATCACCGGCAGGCCGTGGGCATCGAGGACCGTACCGGAGACTTCGCCCGGGGTCGTTGCGGCGGCCGTGCCGGCTGCTGCTCCGTGTGCCGCAGCGGTGAGGATGATGTTCGAACCGTTGATTTCGTAGGCGAGGCCCGTTCCGCGGACCATCTGCGTGAGGGCGTCGCTCACCGGGAGATTGTCGACCACGACGCTGACCGTATGATCGATGTCGAGACTTTTGTCGTAGATGAACAGGTACTGGGTCTGTTTTTCGATTTCGGCCATGACCCGTTCCATTTTGACTTGCCGCATGTCGATGGTGACACGGGCCGTTTGAGCCGCAGCCGGACGTGCCGACAGGCACAATACCGCCGCGAACAGGAAGGTTATCAGGCTTTTCATTTGGCCTGACACTTTTTTCTTCATATCTTTGCAGGTTGGTTTAAGGATAATAATTCAAGGTTGTCCCGATGCGAGGGAGCGACCGTTATCCTGCGGCTCGGAGTTGTTGGCGCAGCTCCGGGCCTTTTTGCTGGAGGTCCGTACGGGACGCGGGTAACGGTCTGGAGAGTACGGATCACGAATTCATAGGCAGTGTCGGTTTTAAGGTTCTGAAAATCGGTTTTTTATCAATAGATCGTTATCACATTGGTCTGGGAGTCGTAGTCATAGCGGAAATCGCAGCTTCGCTGCAGGATGCCCAGGGCATGTTCGATGCCGTCCGAGATCCGGATCTTGCCGATCGCCTCGATGCGGGGCATCTGCGACAGCCGGACGTCGAAACGCACTCCGTAGCAGCATTCGAAACGCTCGAGAATCTCCTCGAACGTGCAGCCGCTGATCGAGATCTGTCCCCGGGTCCAGAGGTAGTCGTTCGGGTCGTCGGCCGTCTCGACGGTAAGCCGCCCGTTCTGCAGCGAGACCTTTTCGTTGGGACGGAGCGTCACCTGCTGCCGGTCGTCGAGGGCCGTCACGCGGACACTGCCCCGGAACAGGGCCGTCGAGAATTCACCGTGCCGTTCGTCGGCATTGACATTGAAACGGGTTCCGAGGACCTCCACCCGGCAGGCGTAGGTCTCCACGACGAAGGGATGCCCCGTATCGTGCGTCACGTCGAAGAGGGCCGTTCCCTTGAGACGCACCTCGCGTGTCGAACCGGCAAACAGGGCCGGGTATTCGAATTCGGCCCCGGAGTTGAGCCACACCGAGGTGCCGTCCTGCAGCGTGAGGTTGATGCGCTGACCGGCCGGGACCACGATCCGGTTGGTCAGTGCGGCCCAGTTGCGCTCGTGATAGGAGGCAACGCCCCAGCCGATGCCCAGCGCCAGTACGATCACGGCGGCCAGACGCACGGCATAACCGGCCAGACGACGGATCCGCCCCACTCCGGCAGCCGGTTTGGCGGTCGGTTTTGCAGCCGGAACCGGGGCAAAGAGTTGCAGGGCCGTAAACAGGGCCCGTTCGCGGTCGAACGTCCGACGGTTCTGCGCATCGGCATCGAGCCACTCCATCAGCCGGCGCTCCTCGTCGACCGAGGCTTCGCCCCTGAAAAAACGGTACAAGATCTCCTTTTCCATCTCTCTTTCAGTTTTTGTCACACCGGGTTCTTTGGCCGCTCTTCGGCGGGTCATTCACCATATAAGCACTTCAGCCGGGCGTTTTCCCGGCTGAAGATGTATTTTTTTGAAATTTTTTCCGTCAGGGCCTCGAAAGGCGCTCCAGAAGGGCTGCGACGAGGGCGGCCGGCAGGTAGTCGTGCAGGGCATGGCGCAGTTTGGCCAGGGCCTTTTCGAGTTCCGACCCCACACGGCGCTCACTGATGCCGAACTGTTCGGCCACCTCGCGGTAGGAGCGGCCGCGGAAGCGCTGTTCGGTGAAGACACCCCGCGTCAGGGAGGGCATCTCGTCGAGGCTTTCGCGCACGAGGCGCTCGATCTCCCCCTCGAACAGCTGCCGGGGATCGCACAACTCCAGCGACCGGATGTTCTCGCGCAGCACCCGGTTTTCGAGCGCCTCGATCTCGCTTTGGGCCCGCTGGCGGATCAACCGGGCCCTGAGATGGTTGAGACACTTGTGGCGCAGCGTCGTGAAGAGATAGGCCACCACGTTGCCCGACGTATCGATGCGGTCGCGGTTCTCCCAGAAATAGAGAAAGGTGTCGGTCACCAGATCCTCGGCCACAAGGCGGTCGCGGACATATCCGCGGGCGAACTCGATGAAACGCGGGCGGTACTCGTCATAGAGCCGTCCGAAATCCACGCCGTCGTTCATGTTGGAAGGGATGTGTCCCACGGAAATGCGTTTGTTTGTACAAATATAACATTTTTTGAAAAAACCACCGATCCCCGGCGGCAAAAACCGACACCCGTACAATCGGCCGCCAGTGCCGCCCGGACCGATATTTTCGGACCGGGGCTTGCCCGAACGGCGAAAAATCCGCATCTTTGCACGACCAAAATTCCGAATGAATGCTCCATACCGACGATACATGCATCGAAGCCCTGGCCGTCCACGTGGTGGGCAACCAGTCGAAGGACGAACCGCTGCTGGCTTCGCCCGGTCTTTCAACCCAGTGCGGCGACGAGGCGCTGATGCAGACGCTGACGGCCTATTTTCTGGACGGTTTCAAGGATGAATCGTGCTACAACCTCTACCACGAAAGCGACCTGACGTGCAACGAGGTGTGGAACTTCGTCGGGCGGATCTTCGACGATCCGTCGACGCTCTACGACAACTCGCTGAACCTGGCCCGCCACCTCTACGCCTGCGGCACGCTGCCGCAGATCAAAGGTGGCGAATTCTACGTCGTGCACTTCCTCGGCTGCCGCTTCGGCGGCGAGACGGCCGAGGCCGTGGGGCTCTTCAAGTCCGAGACGCGCGACACCTACCTCGATGCCCGCACGGACGACGACGGCGTACATCTGTCGACCCGCGAAGGGATCGACATCAAGCGGCTCGACAAGGGTGCCGTGATCTTCAATCTCGACCGCGACGAAGGGTTCGTCTTACAGATCGTCGACAACACCAACCGCACCGAAGCCCGCTACTGGATCGACGACTTCCTGCACGTGCGCGAGCGTCAGGACAGCTACCACAACACGCACAACGCCATGGCCATGTGCAAGAAGTACGTCACGAAGCACCTGGCCCGGGAGTTCGACGTCTCGAAGGCCGATCAGGCCGAACTGCTCAACGAGACGATGAACTACTTCCGCGAGCAGGAGAGCTTCTCGATGGAGGATTTCTCCGAACGGGTAATCCGCCAGCCGGAGGTGGCCGAGAGTTTCGCCCGCTTCAAACAGGCCTACGAGGAGGAGCGTGACATCCGCATCGAGGACGGATTCGACATCTCGGATGCGGCGGTCAAGCGCCAGGCCCGCGCCTACAAGAGCGTCATCAAACTCGACCGCAACTTCCACATCTACATCCACGGCAATCGCGACCTGATCGAGCAGGGACAGGACGAGAAGGGCAAATTCTACAAGGTCTACTACCAGGAGGAGGAGTGATCCCCCCGCTCCCGGCCGTCCCGGAGAAACCCGTCGCCCCGGAATCCCTCCCGGGGCCCGTTCCCGGAACCCGCCGACCCGAAAATCCGCCTCTCCGGAACCCGCCACTTCCGACCCGCCGGCCCGAAAATCCGCCGGCCTGCAACATCCGGCAACGAAAACCGTCCAGCGAAAACCGTCAAACAAAAACCGCCGCAACGATGATTCAGCAACGCATCTTCACGCTCCGGCCCCGCCGCCGGGGATTCCACCTGGTGACGGACGAAATCCGCAGCCACCTGCCGGAACTCCCCGCCACCGGGCTGCTCCATCTGTTCATCCGCCACACGTCGGCCGGACTTTCCCTCAACGAGAATGCCGATCCCGACGTACGGAGCGATCTGGAGGCCATCTTCAACCACCTGATCCGCGAACGCGAAAGCTACTACGCCCATACGCTCGAGGGAGACGACGACATGCCGGCCCATGCCAAATCGACCCTCGTGGGGAGCGACCTCACGATTCCGATCGTCAACGGCCGCCTCGGACTGGGCACCTGGCAGGGCATCTACCTCTGCGAGTTCCGCAACCGCGCTGCGGGACGGCAGATCGTCGCCACGATCCTCGGAGAGTAGCCGACACCGAAGGAGCCCGCTCCGAAGAACAGCGCCGAAGAGGGAGGGGGGGGGAAAGCAGTCAAGGGCGATCAAGAGCCGCCGAGTGGTGCCAACGAGCAACCGGGCAACAACCGGAACGCAAGCGGGTGATACGGCCGAAGGACCCGCCGAAAACCGGCCCCCGCACCCTCGAATGCGACATCAATACGACATTGCAGGAAACTCCAACGAGGCGATGGAATTAAAAAATTTCTATCTTTGTTCCCGCAGGGTCTTCATTCCGAAGGCCGAAAGCCAAACACGATGGAAGCAATTACCGAATTTCTGATCGACTGGGGCTATTGGGGCCTCTTTCTCTCGGCGTTCATTGCGGGAAGTATTCTGCCGTTCAGCTCCGAGGCCGTGATGGTCGTATTGGTACGCATGGGGCTCGATCCGGTGGGATGCGTCGCAGCCGCCGCACTGGGCAATACCCTCGGCGGCATGACCTGCTACTGGATCGGAACACTCGGACGCACGGAGTGGATCACCCGCCTGGGGGTCTCGACGCGTCAGCTGGCCCGGGCCCGGAAATTTCTCGCGGTACGCGGCGCCCTGATGGCCTTCTTCGCCTTTCTGCCCACGATCGGCGAGGCCATTGCCATCGTGCTGGGACTCATGCGCAGCAACGTGTGGATCACCACGCTGGCCATGTTCGCGGGCAAGGCGCTGCGCTACGTGGCTGTCCTCTACGCCGTGCAAGGCGCAATATCGCTGTTGTAGGGCGTGCACGGCGCGATTGTTGCACA
>OLWA01002801.1_pt1 | contig 14580 bp, 13 predicted proteins | sample 1673251 | NCBI WGS metagenome assembly OLWA01 (sample SAMEA3178937, study PRJEB25190) | human gut metagenome | biome: human gut; feature: human-associated habitat; material: faeces | place: Austria | collected 2013
TCGACCTTATCATACCACCGGGCCAGATTTAGTCTGGCCACGTCCTTATCAACTTAATCAGCCATCCGAGGATTCCTATTTTAACATTTAGTAACACAAAGGTCTCTAAAATCAAGCTTCCGCGTACCCCCTCGCGTCCCCTATGAGACATGGCAATGGCTATGTGGGACGCTACAAGCGGTTGAAACTTAGAAACAGCCAGGGGGAAATGTTATTTTTGGGATTTACGGGCTGGAGAGTGAGATGAGGATGATAATAGAAGAATGTCAAGGGGCTCTTTGCTGCGTGAGGCTTATTGGCGCTCTTTCTTTTCAGGCGGCTGCAGCGGCCGCTATGTGGAGTGGGAGGATGCGGGGATGAGGGATTCTCAGGAAGGTTGATGACGTAAGGGACTTTACGGACCCTTCAGACTCTACCGACTTGTATACGAGAGGGTGATTTATGTGATTTATGGGGGATATGAGATGGGATGGTGAGGGGGCGGATTTTCCGATGGGATTGGCTCGTAGGTGGGATTCGACGGCGGCGAAGGACGGGAGTGTGAGCCAACGGGAACCGAAGTGACCGCGGGAGGCGAGGCTGAATTCGTAGGCGAACATTGGGTTGCGGTCGTGGTCGACATGGCCGTGGATGATGATTACGGAACCGGGAGCATCGGCTACGGCGGGGAAGAGGTATTGGCGAAGACGACCGGTGATGTTGCAGGCCCAGTTGTGGCCGTAACGGTCGGCGTTGAGGAGGAGAAGCTGCTGGGCGGAGTGGCCGCGAGTGTGGGCGGGGTTGTAGGTGGCTAAGGGATGTGAATGCGGTATGATGCGGCAACGGGCGCGAGCCTGACTGAGTTTCTGGTCAAGAACGAGGGTTGAGGCGTGTGGGTTTATGCGGGTTGAGAGCCAGGCCAGGTAGTCGGCGAGAAGATTGGGGAGATCGGGTGAAGAGGAGTCATCGTCATCAATGTAGATGCGGATTGAACCGGTGGCATTTCGCTGGCATTCGAGAGCACGCAGGACGAAGAGCTGACGCCTGTTGAGGTTCAGTGAGGTCCAGCGGAGGTAGTCCCAGCCGTAGGGGGCGCGCCATATTTTAGATTTTAGCTTTTGTTGCCATCAACGGGCAAAGATAGTGTTTGAGTGGGGATTTTGGGGGCTAATCGGCGGGAATGAATGGGAAAATTTGGGATGAATGGGAATAATGGGAGAGATGGGAGGATAATTGTTTGCTAGGGTAGCTGAGATAGCTAAATTAGGGGAATAGCTGGGGTGGCTTATTTATATGGAGGGGATGGAACTTATGTTATTAATGTTACTGATGATGGGATTTGTGAGTGGGATGCCCTGAGGATTAAGAAAGGCCGCTTCGCGAGGTGCGGAGCGGCCTTTCCATGTTTTTAATTTACTGACCGGATCTTATTTCATAAATATGCCGCAGAAATCAAGTATAACCTTGTTATCGCTCCATGGAAGGGATTTGAATGGTTTGTGGGCGGTAAGGAATACTACGATATCGGCTTTATCGTACGCTTCTTTATAATCTGTGAGTTTGAAGACGTTATGGGAGGCTACATTAGGCTCTACGACCATAATATTGGCATTGTTGCAACTTTGCATAACACGGCTTACAATTTGTTTTGCCGGTGACTCGCGAAGGTCGTCGATATCGGGCTTAAAGGCGAGACCCATCATTGCCACCACAGGCTTACGATGATTTTTGAGCTCGAATTCAAGCATTGCATTCTTGACTTTCTCTGCGCACCAGAAAGCTTTATAGTTATTTATTTCACGGGCAGCCGCAATAAGTTTCGACTCTGCAGGAAAATCGGCCGTTATGAAATAGGGGTCAACGGCAATACAATGTCCTCCTACCCCACATCCGGGCTGAAGAATATTAACACGGGGATGCTTATTGGCAAGATTTATGAGATCCCATACATTAATTCCGGCTTTGTCGCAAATCAGCGACAGCTCATTGGCGAAAGCAATCTGGACGTCACGGCTTGAGTTTTCAGTGAGCTTACACATTTCGGCAGTACGGGCATTCGTGGGATGAAGTGTGCCCTGTACAAACTGACCATAAAATTCCTGAGCTTTCTTAGTGGAAGCCTCGTCGAGACCTCCGATTACACGGTCGTTATGAACGAGTTCATAAATGACGTTTCCGGGAAGAACGCGCTCGGGACAATAGGCGATATGTATTTTTCCTTTCAGTTCAGGACGCTCGCTGAATATAATTTCGGCCATTTTTTCTGTAGTACCTACAGGAGAGGTGGATTCAATCACATATAGGTCGCCATCTTTAAGCAATGGAAGGACTGCACGTGTAGCTGCTTCCACATAGCTCACGTCGGGCTCATGATTGCCTTTGAAGGGTGTAGGAACAACCATGAAATAGGCATCAGATACCTCCGGAGTGGTGGAAGCATGAAGTTTTCCTGATTTCACAACATCCTGAAGCATCTCTTCCATTCCGGGCTCTATAATATGAAGGTGTCCCGCATTGGTTTGCTCTACTACAGAAGGATTTATATCGACACCTACTATGTCGACACCATGTTTGGCTGCGATAATAGCAGTCGGGAGCCCGATGTAACCCAGGCCCATGAAACAAGCTTTCATGTTAAAAATTTATGTGGTTATTTGAGTGTGTCAACTATTCGCTGGCAGGCGAGTCCGTCGCCATAAGGATTCACTGCCTTTGACATTTCTTCGTAATGTTTTTCATCGTCGAGGAGGGAGGAGACTTCCGATACTATTTTGTTGTAGTCTGTGCCGACGAGCCGGACGGTTCCGGCTGAGAGGGCTTCGGGGCGCTCGGTGGTGTCGCGCATCACAAGTACAGGCTTGCCGAGTCCGGGGGCCTCTTCCTGAATGCCGCCGCTGTCGGTGAGCACAATCGATGATTTTTCCATCAGAAAGACGAATGAAAGGTATTCCAGAGGCTCGATGAAGAACATGTTGCCAAGACCGGTGAGGTCTTCACCAAACACCTCATGGATGGGCTTGCGCACGTTCGGATTCAGATGCATCGGGTAGACAAAGTCTACTTCGGGGTATTTTTTGGTAAGAGTCTTGATGGCCCGGCACATTGAGATGAAGCCGTCACCGAAGTTCTCGCGACGATGGCCCGTGATGAGAACGAGCTTCCGCCCGTTATTAAGCCGATTAACATCGTAGCCTGCTTTCAAGAGTTCGCCGCTGAGTTCGGCCTGCAGATCGGGAGATGACTTGATTTTGTCGACAACCCAATAAAGGGCATCAATCACGGTATTGCCCGTCACGGTGATTTTGGCATCGTCCACACCTTCGGCAAGGAGGTTCTCGCGGCTTAAGGGAGTAGGCGCAAAATCGTATGTGGCGATGCGTCCCGTTATCTGACGGTTCATCTCTTCGGGCCACGGAGAGTAGATGTTGTGGGTTCGCAGACCGGCTTCCACGTGTCCCACCGGTATCTGCTGATAGAAGGCAGCCAACGCTGCGGCGGTAGAGGTCGTGGTGTCGCCATGCACTAATACTACGTCAGGCTTCGACTCGGCGAGAACATCACGCATGCCTGTGAGCACACGGGCGGTGACGTCATAGAGGTCCTGTCCCTGCTTCATGATATTGAGGTCGTAGTCAGGCTTGATATCAAAGATATCTAGCACCTGGTCAAGCATCTGGCGGTGCTGTCCCGTAACGCAGACTATTGTTTCAAACTCTTGGGGATGTTTCTGGAACTCCTTGACAAGCGGAGCCATTTTTATTGCTTCGGGACGTGTGCCGAAGACAAGCATTATTTTTTTCATATACTCGAATAATTACTATTTGCCTGATGCCTGATGAAGTACATTAAGCATCTTTTCAGCAAGATTTTTCCTGTCAAAATCTATCGCCAATCCCTTACATCCCTCCTTGAATACCTTCTGATTTTCTGGATTCGTAACTATCTTAAGTTTGGCGATAAAATCTTCTTCATTTTCCGGTTCAAAGCAAATTCCGGCATTGTAATTCTCCACAATCTCTTTTGCCTCCCCTTCCACACCCATAAGAATAGGAACTTCCATGGCCGCGTTTTCAAAAATTTTAGAAGGAATAACAGTAGTAAATAAATCTGATTTACGGAGATTAATCAGACATACATCAAGAATCGAAATATAGTTTTTCACTTCGGCCTTCGGCACACTGTCAAGCATCGTGACATTATCGCAGTTCAAGTCCTCCTTAAGCTTCAACAGTTTTTCTTTCTCAGCCCCGTTACCTATAAACAAGAAATGATACTCAGGATTAGTATCTTTCAGTGTTGATGCCGTCTGAATGATAAAATCGAGTTTATGGGCCATCCCATGAGTGCCAATATATCCGACTACTGTTTTTCCATCAAGTTTTAACTTTGAAGTTAATTCGGAATCTTTAGGTTGAGGAACGAATAACGACCTATCCACTCCATTCTTTACCACAGCAATTTTTTTGGAGGGGATTCCACGCTCAATCAACTTTTCCCGGAAAGAATCCGTGACAACCACAATTTTTTTCGCCGATTTATAACAACGTTTTTCCTGCCATTCAAAATGCCGGATGAAAGCATTGTCTTTCATTGCTCCCACCGTCTTAATACTTTCAGGCCATAGATCGCGTACTTCCATAACCCACGGTGTTCGCTTCCAAAACGAAAGAGCCCGACCACTCAAAGCCGTAAAAAACTGAGGTGAAGTTGCCACAATTAAATCACTCTTTACGAATAATCCTGCAAAAAACGAGCTTACTGAATAGCTGATAAAATCCAATGTCCTTTTCAGAAAACCTTTATTTGCCACGATGTAGCTCCATACCCGGATTACCCTAATGCCCTCAATCCATTCCTCCTGCCAAAATTTGTTCTTATATCCCGGATAAACCTTGCCTTGAGGAAAATTCGGAGCACATGTTATTACAGTTACTTCGTCTCCATTTTTCGCCCATTCCCGACAATGGTCGAAGGTTCGTGAGGCCGGGGCGTTGACTTCAGGCGGAAAATTGTCGGTCAGAAACAGAATCTTCATGGTTTATCCCTTTATTATTGCGAGAATTCTTGTTATGAAAAAAATAGAATTGTATTTAGGAAATGCAGAAAAGTATATGTTCAAGTAAATGGATATAAGAGAACTTTTTCGTTTGATCCTGTCACAAAACGGTTCTTTCCGACGACTGGCGGAATTAGGGCGCAGACGTCTATAATAGATAGCGTCTGATGATGCCGGTACAATGGCTTTTATCATGTCTGAAATAGTAGCCATGAAGAGTGCATCTTCCCCGATTCTTACTTTAGCGTTAAAACGCCTTTTACCAATCAATGCTGTGGGAATCAGCTTGCAACAACTTGAAGAAAGGAAACTACGACGGCTGACAAGACTCTTTTTTTCAGAATTATCGACGGCAAACGTATAAGCACTGGAAATATAGTCTCGACCGAATTTGTTATTAATATCAAAGGTTCTTACATCACTGCATGCAATTGTCCCTATCGGACTACTTTCCGCACATTCAAGTAGTGATTCAAGATAATGAGGTGAAACATAGTCATCATCATCTATGAATGCTATGTAAGAAGAAGTGACAGAATCAAGAGCTAGATTCCGGGCGTTGGAAACCCCTTTTTCAAAGGTATATATTAGCTCTGTCTGGCAGTTTAGGCCATCCAGCCATTTTTCAATAAGTGAATAATATGATTCTTTATCACCATTTAGTACAATAAGTACTTTGAAAAGTTTTTTGTCAAGAGTCTGAGATTCCAAAGACTTAAGACAATCCAAAAGATATTCCCCAGGTTTATATGTGGGGATAATTACTGTAACTGATTCCAATGGAAAAAGATTGAATCAAATGAATATTCTCCGGTTTTCATAACCAGAACTTTCACAGCATAAGGCGCTAAAAGATAAAGTAAAAGGAATATATACTTTTTAGTCCAATGTTTCTGATAAACATATATCAGGAGATATACAATTGGAATGCAACTTATTATCTCCAGATATAATCCCATTCGAGAGACGGTTGTTAAGGACATGACTGATAACTTCATGGCAAAACCGTAAATACCGAATACAAATAACCACTTTCTTTTTGGACATAGATTGAAATATGGATATCTATAGATAGCTAATACAAATATTGGGATATAGATATATTTTGTAAATTTTTGTATTATACCGTATTCCTCTACTCCATCGGAAGTAAAATAATGGCTATACATATCGAAGTAGGGTATAATCAGACTAAGGATTTGATTACTGAATACAAAACTCAATATTATCCCTATGGATAATATTATTATCAACCATTTAAATGAATCCTTAAATCGAAACTGATAAATCAGAAAAATTATAGGAAGAATTATAGCACTACTTTTATGAACAAAACAAGTTAAAACTGAAAGTAATAATGCTATAAAAAAACGACGATTACATAGCAGACAAACTATGGTGGAAACAATATAAATCGCTAGGTATTGACGGAGGCCATTCATTTGATTATGAAACGTTCCGCCAAGACATATGAAGGTAAAGAAAAACAAATAAATAAACTTATTATCAACACTTTCATGCATTATGTAAAATAACAATAATACTTCTATTATTGCTATTATTATAAATCCCCATTGGGGTGGCATTCCCGTGAACATAAGGAATTGAACAATGGCAGAGAACACATATTCACCTCTGATACCGGAGATATAATCAAAATTTTTCCCTTCAAAAATATCTATATAACTAAAATAATCGGTTCCAATTCCATATTGACATCCGACAATTAGAATCCAGAACAATAAAACAGGACAAGAATAACCAATAAGTTTCCAATATCCACTTTGTTTATAATTAGATAAAGTGGAAAGATATATTGAAGAAATTACCAGAAACAGAATATATATCATGTCCTCAATTTATGCAGAAATCCCTTTATATTCAGAACAGCAGTTGGAGGTAATATTTTCTTTATCCGATATTTTATTCTATATAATAATAAATCTATCTGCCAAGGCAATTTCTGCATCCAGTTATTTTCAATTCCCCATATTTTATACTTTTCATGCATAGATTCCGAGAGAGAGTCCGTCGATACTCCATTTGTAGCGTTATAAACAGCTATAAGCAATGGAATATATTGGAATCTCTTTTTATCTTTGTAGCTGTTATAGAAAAAATCATAATCAGCGGTAATGCAATATGCCGTATTAAACGGGCGGCTCTTTAGTTCGTTTGTCTTTACAAAAGTACTCTGATGACAAAATGGAATCATAGAAATTATCCGGCAAAGAGGTAATGGTTTTTTTATAAGCTCCTTACCTTTATAACTTAGCTTTACATCTCCATAGATTATTTCTGGATCATCAGAAACAAATTTTTTGAACGAAGATAATACATCATTAGAAGCAAACATATCTCCGGAGTTCATGAAGTTGATGTAGTCACCAGTAGCAACGGCGATGCCTTTGTTCATGGCGTCGTATATGCCTTTATCGGGTTCGGAGACCCAATAGGCCAGACGGTCGGCGTATTTTTTGATGATGTCGACGGTGCCATCAGTAGAGCCTCCGTCAATTATGATATACTCAATGTTATCGTAAGTCTGATTGAGGACCGAAAGCATTGTCTCCTCAAGGGTTGCAGCGGAATTATATGTAACAGTTACAACAGAAATCTTCATTGCGTATCTTCTAATTTAGCCTTGATATTTCTTACGTTAATGCTACTGACCCAATGTCTTGGCAAAATTGATTTAATAATTTTTTTTGTGTCGAATTGAAGACACTTAAAAAAGAATTTTATCCTCCAGCTATATTTATTGTAGTTACCATTTACAATAGCTACTTCTTTCCATGATAATTTAACATGCTTTGCAGAGAACCCATCGCATGCATTAAATTTTGATACTATAGTAGGAACTTCATGAAAAGTTCCTTTAGCAATCCATGTGTTATAAAAAAAATTATAATCAGCGGCGCAACGATATCTTGTGTCGAAGAATGTGGACTTCATCAAGTCAGTTTTTGAGAATGAGGCTTGATGTCCAAAAGCCATATTCTTCTTAAGGAAAGATAATGGACTATTCTTTCTGACAAAGGTATAATTAGGAGATACAACCAGTGTACGACCATAAATTACATCAGCATCATAATTATTATGTGTGAATATATCACTCAAAACGTTATGACTATAAAACGTGTCATCAGCATTCATGAAGTTGATGTAGTCGCCGGTGGCAACTGCGATACCTTTGTTCATGGCGTCGTATATGCCATTATCCGGTTCGGAGACCCAATAGGCGAGGCGGTCGGCGTATTTCTTGATGATGTCGACAGTACCGTCGGTCGAGCCGCCGTCAATTATGATATACTCTACATTATCGTAGGTCTGATTTAAGACCGAGAGAATAGTCTCCTCAAGGGTTGCAGCGGAGTTATATGTAACAGTTACGACAGATATTTTCAACGGGTTACTCATTACTCGTCAATATTGAATACATCTGGATAGAGTAGGCTTTATCCCAAGTGTAGTTTTCATGAAAATGAATACCTGCTTCGCTCAATTTAATATATAAATCGGAATTATGCATTAAGTCGATAATACAAGAAGAAATCTGCTTGTAATCTGTAGGATTGACAAACAGAGCATTCTCGGTATCGTTCAAGATTTCAGTAGCGCCAACACTTTCGCTTACGATTACGGGGAGTCCGCAACTCATGGCCTCAAAAACGGCTAATCCCCAGCTTTGATCAACGTTGATGAACATAAATATGTCGGATTCTTCATGAAGTGCCTTAAATTTCTCTTCATCAACCTGTCCGCAAATCGTGATATGTTTTTCAAGCCCTTTTTCACTGATTAGTTGACGTATTTTATTGCTGTAGACCTCGTCTCGGTTAGTTGCTCCGATAATATTCAGATGCGCTTCAATCCCGGAGTCAATGAGGTTTTTCACGACCTCAATCTGTGTCTCATAGTTTCGGTAAGGGAAGAAGACACCGGATGAGAGCAGATTGACTTTATTGTCAGCAAATCGGTTAAGTGACAGTTGGACATCACGATTGATATTTATCGGTTCAATTCCGCAATAAAGGACTTCAGCATCGCGATTAAAGGCAGTCTGTATACGCTCGCGATTCTTACTTACGTTTACAGTGAATTTATCAACAAATTTGCGGTTATTTACAATAAACTTCTTAATTAATCGCGATTTCCAGTTGAGCTTAGTATTCTTTGAAACACCGGCTTGAAAGAAATAAGGAAGATCATTAACCTGCCATACGACTTTTTTCCCCTTAAATGCGCCTAAAAACTTTTCAAATCCTTGGTCATGAACATTAATACATTCAGCATCCCCTATAATGGACCGCAACGATGAAATATTTCGGTAATATGAAGAAATCTTTCCGAATATGTTCTTTTTCGCTTCCATCGGCTGGAATATCCTGATTTTATCCTTGAACTTTTCGAATCCGGGATAAGTTTTATCAAAATCTACTTTTTTGGTTACAATAAAAAAATCTTCGGTTTGAGTGGCGGTGTACTCCAACAGCTTAAGGAGTTGTTTGTGAGTACCACCACGTATGTCGAGCTCGTTTATAAGAAATGCAATCATAATTCTTTATTTAATTCGTCGGCTGTGCGCAGACTATCAAGTATGCAGATATCCATATTGTAATATTCCCAACGTCCGAAGCGGCCTATTGAACGAATGCCGATAGAGTCAAGGTAGTTAGAAACCTCGGTTACGGCCTTATCACGATTCTCGTCGAATACCACATAGGCATGTTCTGAGATATTATAATCAAGCGGCCTGATGAGAAATGAATCTTTACGGCCATATTCTACCATCTCTTCGAAGGAGTGTTCACCGACACACTCGGTAATAGTATAGCCTTGTGCCGGTTTGAAGAAACTGCCAATATGGATGTAACGGTGGAATATCGTATCGGGACTGGGCTGATATGTCCATGTTTTATCAGTTAGATGACTTTCCCAAAAAACATTTGATACTTTATTGTAACGCAGAAGCGAGGCCTGCTGCAGCACATATTCAGGAGTCCCGTCAATGTACGTAGGAAGAAGGTTCAGAGGAATTGTGCTGACGATGATATCGGCTTCGATTTCTTCATTTATGACCCACTTGTCAGCGTTCTTACGGATGGATGTCACAAGGGTTGAATTACGGATATTCAGGCCTTTCGCCAACGCGTCTATTAGTGACAGCTGGTTGTTAGTGTTGGGATAGTAGAATGACGAGTGTGGCATCGAGTCTGATGTAGGACGCATCAGTGCATTGAAGAATGCCCGTTTGTCAGGGATAGGCAATTTGTCCTGAACCCATTTGTAGTCCATTTCCTCCGGATTACGTCCCCATATTTTTGCATTATAGGGCAAAAAGTATTTCTCGCAAAGTTCTTTGCCGAATTTCTGAATGAACCAGTCGGCGAGATTGGAATAACTGTTGCTGTCGATTGCATTGATGAAATCAATGGTAGCCTTATAAGCAAATTCAGAATCGTTATCGAATATCTCTTTAATAGAAAATTCAATAGGATAATTTACCTCGTAGTTCCCGAAGTTGATGCGGGATAGACGTTGAGTCTTGTGCCACTCTGATTGCGGCAGCAGAGAAAACACGAAATCCATCACCTCAGGATATTTGGAATTGAAGCAATGGCCTCCAACGGTGTGATATGTGGCACCGTTTACAGTCTTGGTAGTCGCAATACCTCCGGGCCGCTTAGCGCGATCGAGGATAAGAACTTCTGCTTTGTCTTTCAGCAATTGGCCGAGAGATAATCCCGTTACGCCGGCGCCAAGAATAACTACTTTCTTCATTTATGATTTTGTTTATGATATCCAAATAGAAAAGAGGTCATTCCTTCCAGATATTTCTGATAATAAGGAAGGGAAAGTTTTGTAAGCCAATAAGTAAGAACCACAACAAATGGAAAAAGGATGATTGCAAGTTTCAATGGCAAATCAATCATGGGGATATATGACGTACCCATTAAATGATTCGTAACAAATCTTATAATGTCTCTTGCAAATCCCTCCCACAGGAAGAAAAGAATACTATACCGTCCTATATATGAAAGGATTCTTAAATGAATTATTTTCGATATGGCTAACACTAATATGATTCCTGATACAGCACCCGTCAGAAAAAGTAATGGATTTCCCATCATATTTTGACGTAAGTCCACCATTCCGTTTTGTAATGCACAGAAAATCAGCAAGATACCCCCCCCACCAGCAAAGTTAGCATATAATACTTGGGCTTTTGTATCTCAAATGTCTGGCAAAAGAATCCAAAATAAAAGAATAGGAAGGACAACGGAAGGCTTCCTAATTTTAATGGCAGATAATTCTGTATTTTCTGAGGAGATATTGAGAATAAATAAGAAGCTGACAGGCATAGCGCCGAAATCAATAGCAGATATAGCCATCGGTTAATTTTATTTTCCAGAATCCCGGGCACACAATAACTTATAATCCATATTATGGATAAAACTGTAATAAACCATAGTGCTGAAGCCACGTAGGGTTCTCCTCTATAAAAAACACTAATTAAAAGACCTTTTAAATGAATCTCATAAAAGATTGCATGGAATATGGTTCCTATAATTACAAAAAGTAGATACGTGAGGACTAATTTACCGATTTTACTTTGAAAGAATTTTTTTGGAGGATATTTTGAAGGAATGAACAGAAAACCTGAGAGGAAAAAAAAGAGAGGCATATGAAATGCAAAAATCATTTTGAATGAATCGGAGCCTATGATAAATAAATGTCCCAAAACAAGACATATCATTCCTATGCCCTTGGCTATGTCAATTGACTCATTGTAAGTTTCCTTCATTTTCAGAATTATTTATTCCAGATTCCGGTTGCTGTTCCTTTTATTAATTTATGAAATTGAATCGGTAATACTACGGAGCTTATTAGCAGTGATGAACATAGCGAAATCACTATGCCGTCAAGGCCTAATAGCTTCCCAAGACATATTGTAAGTGGAATATAAATGACCGCAGATATTATGGCGCAAATAAGTGACACATTAAGTTTGCCAAATCCATTAATCGAATACGCATATATGTTGTTCCAGTTCTGAATAAGTGCATACAGGCAACATAATATGGTGAGTGAAAGGGGTATTGCAACTTCATCGCCAATCCAGATCCGATAAACGAACGAAGATATAAGAACAATCACAAAGCCTACAAAGCACATGGCAAGCCATAAAAGCCTGAGCCTTGTAACATTTTTATTAATCCACTTTATTTCTCCTTTAGTATACGCATCTGTTATTGCACTCCAGAATGGGGTGAGAATAATTGTGAATCCCATCGTAAGCACTGTAAACAGCTTATTTGCTATATTATATGGCGTAACCTCCTGCGGTCCAAACATATTTGAGATTATAAGATTGGATGTCATAAATATCACCAGACAAGCAATCTGAACCACCATAAACTTGAATCCGATTGAAATAAGGGAATTGAAACAACTGAAGCGAATGGATTTAATAGAAGGTGAAATTTCCCTATATCTTATGAATGTAATTGGAATGGCAACGGCATAAACTAAGGCCGGACAAGCAGAAAAAGTTAAAGCAACATCCTGCAACGATCCGTCTGTTATTTTGGTTAAAATGAATATAATCAGAAGAGACAACGCATGACTTATAAAAAGAAGAAAATCATTCACAGCCGGCAACTGATAGGCCATGTAGACATTCCCGATAATACGGAAAATAAAACTCAGACAGAAGAAGGTAAACACAATAGTCACCAGTGAATTAAGATGACTTACCTGATCAGGATCAACATTCAGGATATCGTACCAGTTTAAGAAAACCTGAGCAACAAGGAATAGCAGATAAAAGGCAACGACAATTATTGACATGAAGAAGAAAGTAGTACTCACACATATTTTCCCAAGTTCATAATTCTTTACAGCTAATGCTTCAGTGAGCCTGTTCCTCAATCCGTTTCCCAATCCGATGTCAAAAAGATACACCCATGATAAGACGGAATTCAGCGTTAACCAAATACCATATTCGTAAGGGTTCAAATAATCGAGAGTTAGAGGGACCAGAATAAATGAAATAATTATGGATGCACCCTTTACCAAAAGGGACAATATGATATTCTTTACGGCTCGTTTTGTCCTTTTATTTTTCAACTATAAAACCAACATTTAAGAATTTTACAAAACATATATCCGAGACTAACATGTATAGATTATTCAATTAGAATCAGATGACATTTTATTCTTCACTAAAATATGACTAAGAGACTGAAGGCAGTCAATAAAATTTTTCAGTTCTGTTTGAATTGGCAAGGATATTTCTGGGATATTTTCAATTTCTTTTTTAATATTTTCCCATATCCGATTAGATATATGATCTGCCTTGCTTCTAAATGCGATAGAATAAACTCTCCCAGTAGTATTTCCGTAATAAATCATCGTGTCAGACCAATTGAATGGCCTTTTATCCTCCGAATCTGTAAAAGTAAAAAAATAATTTATATCACCATTTGAAGAATAATCTATTGTAAGAAAATACGGAATATTATTTATGTTGATTCTACGCAATATGGGGACGTCAAACAAACGATCGGAAATTATAATCGCATCTTTTTTTTCGATTATCTGGAGTTTACACATAATTCATTCTATTTGATAAGTGGTGAATTGAATGATTTTTTGGTATGAATAAAGAAATTCATCGGTTATTTTGGAATCGAAATCAATAACAGGATCTCCTGGCTCACTAAAATGATCGAATACAATCACTCCCCACCTGTCTGTTGAATGAATTATCGGCAATGCCAAAATTGAGTTTGAGGGAGAATTAATGGTCAATAATGTATCATAATCTTCAATCAAAGTATCTTTCATATATCTATCTACTCTTTTCTTTTTTTCTCCATAAAGTTTATTACGGTCAGAAGGCAAATCAATATCTTTTATTGTAGGTGTCCTCCTGGTAATTTTCTCCCCTGTTTTGAAACACTCAGCAACAAGACTCTTACTATGTTTTTTTGAATTATGGTCGATTCGGAAAAAAGTAAATGACTTAGGCTTTTTTAATGAAGTATAGCGTACATATATTGCCAGATATTTCTTAAACGGATTAGGAACCATGGAATATGGGTGGTTACTTTTCCAAATGAAGGCCCATAAATGGGGGAGTAAAAAACGCCAACCTCGACGTTGAGTGAATATAGTAATACGCGTATTGTAATTCCCACCCGAAAGATGCTGATTGGTTAGGTGCTTGAGAAAACTTTTAAGCCATTTTTTTCGTTCACATTCCGCATGGTAAGCATGAACCACAAGAATAATTACGAAAAAAACAATTACAATGAGAACTATAATATTCTTAAATTCAGGAATATTGTTATATGATTCTGCATTAAGAAAACGAAATGGATTGGGAGGAATGGAATCTTTGGGAATAGGTTGGATATCTCCCAGCCAAAAACAAACTCCCGATACAACAATCGATAGGATACTTGTCCATTCTTTAATTATTCCCTTCATTATTATGGAATGGTTTTGTACAGTTAGCCTCCCGAAATGGGGCCTCA
>OLWA01002808.1_pt1 | contig 14550 bp, 13 predicted proteins | sample 1673251 | NCBI WGS metagenome assembly OLWA01 (sample SAMEA3178937, study PRJEB25190) | human gut metagenome | biome: human gut; feature: human-associated habitat; material: faeces | place: Austria | collected 2013
TCCACAGCACCAGCTTCCCCGGCATGACCCTCATCCGCCCGATGTACTGCATCCGGGAGGAAGATATCCTCGCGTGGAAGCGCTACAACGAGCTGGAGTTCATCCAGTGCGCCTGCCGCTTTACCGAAAACTGCACCATGTGCGACAACGGCGGCGGCGGTTCCAAGCGGCAGGAGGTCAAGACCCTGCTGCGCCGCCTGAAGCGCGACAACCCCAACATCGAGAACAGCATCTTCCGCAGCATCCACGCCGTGGCGCTGGACACCATGCCGGGCTACAAGTCCGAGGGCGTGGAGCACAGCTTTCTTGAGCGGTTCAACGCCATGGAATCCCACGAAGAAGATTAAACCGGCCCTTTTCACCGCTCTCCCCTGCCCCTTCCGGGCGCGGGAGAGCGGTTTTGTTTTTGGCAGAATGCCGGGGAACGCGCTGCCCGTTTCGTGCAGAGCACCAAAGTTTTTGCCATTTCTTGACAGCATTCCCAAAGCGCGGTATCGTTGGGGCAGATAGGAAAGGAGTGGCACGCATGAATTCAAATCCGGCACTTGCCCACATCAGCGAGGATAAAGCCCGCACACAAACCGTCTATGAACACCTTTCCGGCACAGCTGACCTGGCCGGAGAGTTTGCCGCACCCTTCGGCGCAACGGAGGAAGCCCGCTTCGCCGGCTGGCTGCATGACATCGGCAAATACAGCACTGCCTTCCAGAAACGGCTGCTGGAAGACGGCCCCCGGGTGGACCACGCCACCGCCGGGGCGCAGGAAGCCATGAAATGCCGCCCGCCGCACCCGCAGGCGGCCTTTGCCGTTGCGGGCCATCACACCGGCCTGCCGGACGGCGGCAATCAGCGGAATGCGGACCCGGAGGACGGCACCCTGTTCGGCCGCCTGAAAAAGCCCGTGGAGCCTTACGGCGGCTGGCAGGAAGTGCCCCTGCCGCAAAGCGCCCCGCCTGCCTGGGCCAACCGCGACCTGCTGGATTTTGCCTTCTTCACCCGGATGCTCTACTCCTGCCTGGTAGACGCAGATTTTCTTGATACCGAGACCTTCATGAACGGCCGGGCCGCGCCCCGCGGCGGCGGCGAGGGCATCCCCGCCCTGCTGGAAAAGGCCCGGACACAGGCAGAGCGCTATCTCGGCGCGGAGAGCACCACCCCGGTCAGCCGCCAGCGCAACGCCGTGCTGCAAGCCTGTCTGGACAAAGGGGCCCACGGGCCGCAGGGGCTCTACACCCTCACTGTGCCCACCGGCGGCGGCAAGACCTTTGCATCGCTGGCCTTCGCGCTGGAGCACGCCGCCGCGCAGGGCATGAAGCGGGTGATCTACGTCATCCCGTATATGTCCATCATCGACCAGACCGCTGCAAACTTCACAAAGCTTCTGGGGGAGGAAAACGTCCTTGCGGATTACTCCAGCGCCGAATACAAGACCACCAACACCGAAGACCTGACACCCGCCCAGTACCGCCAGCTGCTGGCCAGCGAAAACTGGGATGCGCCGGTCATCGTCACCACCGCCGTGCAGTTTTTTGAGTCGCTCTATGCCAACCGCAGCAGCCGCTGCCGCAAGCTGCACAACATCGCTGACAGCGTGATCATTTTTGACGAGGCGCAGACTCTGCCGCTGGACTCCCTCAAGCCCTGCATCAGCGCCATTGCCCAGCTGGTGCAGCATTACCACGCCACCGCTGTGCTGTGCACTGCCACCCAGCCTGCGCTGGAATCCCTTTTCAAGGAATTTGCCCCGGAACTGCGGATGCAGGAGATCAGCCCGGACACGGAAACGCTCTATGAGACCCTCCGCCGCACGACCATCCGGGACATTGGCACGCTGCCGCAGGAAGAACTTGCAGCACAGCTGCCCGCCCTGCCGCAGGTGCTGTGCGTGGTGAACCGCCGCAAGACGGCGCAGGAACTGTATACTGCCCTGCCCGAAGAAGGCAGTTTCTGCCTGACCACCCTGCTGTGCGCCGCAGACCGCCGCCGCCAGCTGGAAGAAATCCGGCAGCGGCTGGCGGACGGCCTGCCCTGCCGGGTGGTGTCCACCTCCCTGATCGAGGCCGGTGTGGACGTAGACTTCCCCGCCGCCTACCGGGAACAGTGCGGGCTGGACTCGCTGCTGCAGACCGCCGGGCGCTGCAACCGCGAAGGCCGCCGCAGCGCGGCAGAGAGCCGGGTATCCTGCTTCCGGCTGGAAGGCTGCGCGGTGCCGCAGATGCTGCACCAGCATGTGCACGCCCTGCAGTATGCCGCCCGCTGCCATGAAAATGACGATGCGCAGCTCAACACCCCGGATGCCATCCGCACTTATTTTCAGGAGCTTTACTTTGCACGGGGTGCCGAGGCACTGGACAAAAAAGGCATTCTGGATGCGTTCCGCCACGGCATTTCCGGCTGTCAGTTCCCGTTTGCGCAGGTGGCCGCGGAATTCCAGCTGATCGAAACGCCCACCCGCACGGTCTATCTGCCCATCGGCGAAGGGGAAGCACTCTGTGCCCAGCTGCGCAGCGGCATGGTCAGCCGCAGTTTGTACCGCCGTCTGGGCACCTACAGCGTGGCCTGCTATGCCCCGCAGTTTGAAAAGCTGGACGCTGCCGGGGCGCTGGAACTGCTGCCAGAAGGCAGCGCCATCCTGACGGACCTGAACCAGTACAGCGCCAAAACCGGCCTTGCGCTGGACGCGGAGACCGGCATTGGCCTGTTTTTCTGAGAAAAAACAGCTGAAAACAGATAGAAGTCCTGTGTATCGGACTTTTGTTCCGGTAGAATACAGACAAAGAGAGAAGCGGCCGGGCAGCTTCTTCCTTTGCGGGCATCTGCGCTGCACTCCCCATTTTGCGTCACATACGCCAAACAAATTGACAGCTGTCTGCCTGTATGCCAAGATAACGCCAAAGACCTTTTTCATGAAGCTTGAAACAGAAAGGAGTGAACGTTATGGCTAAGACAAGTTCCTGCCAGACTGCACGACCGGATTCAGAAAGGAGGCGGTACCCATGTCAATGCTGATCGAAGTGTGGGGCGATTACGCCTGCTTCAGCCGGCCCGAGATGAAGACAGAGCGCGTGAGCTACGACATCATCACGCCGTCCGCGGCAAGAGGGTTGGTGGAAGCGATCTATTGGCACCCGGGCATGAAGTACCATATTGATCGCATCTACCTGCTGAACCCGGTGCGGTTCACCAACATCCGCCGCAACGAAGTCAAATCCACCCTGCTTTCCTCGGCGGCGCTCAGTGCGGCCAAGGGCGGTGCCGCGCCGGTGCTGTACACCTCGGCAGACATTCAGCAGCGGGCCGCGCTGGTGCTGCAGGATGTGCACTACGTCATCGAGTGCCACTTTACCATGACGGACAAGGCCGCACCCGGCGATAATCCCGGCAAGTTCCAGGACATCCTGCGGCGGCGGCTGAACAAAGGCCAGTGCTATCACCAGCCCTGTTTCGGCTGCCGGGAATTTCCTGCCAACTTCCGCGAGTGGCACGCCGGGGAGCCCATCCCCGCCCTGCCCGTCACGCAGGACCTGGGCTTCATGCTCTACGACCTGGACTACACGGACCCGGAAAACATCCAGCCTCAGTTCTTCCGGGCAAAGCTGGTGGACGGCGTGCTGGACTGCCGGAATGTGGAGGTGTTCACATGATCCTGCAAGCATTGACCGCCTACTATGAGCAGCTTTTGCGGCAGGGCAAGATCGCCGCACCCGGCTGGGACGGCCGCTTCAAGGTGAGCTATGAGCTGCGTCTGAACGATGCCGGACAGCTGGTGGACGTTGTGGACCTGCGCGTCAGCGAGACCAAGGGCAAAAAGACGGTCCTTGCCCCGCGTGCAATGCGCGTACCTGCTCGTAAAAGCCGCACTTCTGGCGTTGTAGCCCAATTTTTGTGTGACAATCCTTCTTATCTGCTGGGCGCAGACGAAAAAGGGAACCCCGAGCGCGCCGTGGAATGTTTCAAGGCCTGTGCCAAATTGCACCACGCCATTCTGGATGGCGTAGACAGCCCCGCAGCCCGGGCGCTGCTTGCTTATTTTGATAGCTGGGACCCGGCGCAGGCTGCCACGCATCCCCTATTGGCCGAGCAGTGGAAGGAGATCACCGGCAATGCCAACCTGATCTTTGGCTACGAAGCTGCCGACCACAGCCACAGTTTTGTCAATGACGACCCTGCCATTCAGAACGCATGGCAGGCGCACTACAATGACCGCTCCGCCGATTCCGACATGGGGCAATGCCTGATTACCGGCAAGTATGCCCCCATCGAGCGCATCCATCCCCTTATCAACGGCGTACCCGGAGCAAAAAGTTCCGGCGCGGCACTGGTATCCTTCAACGCACCGGCCTTCTGTTCCTACGGCCACGAGCAGGGCGAGAATGCTCCCGTGAGCGAGTATGCCGCCTTTGCCTACACCACCGCGCTGAACCTGCTGATCGCAGACCGGAACCACTGCAAGCGCGTGGGTGACACCACCATCGTCTGCTGGGCCGAGAGTGCGGAGCCTGCGTATCAGGATGCGTTCAGCCTGTTCCTGTTTGGTGCAGAGGAAGCTTCCGGCATCAAGGAAACGGATGTGCAGGCGGCGCTCAGGCGGCTGGCCGCCGGGCAAACCGTGCCGTTCCTTGAAAAAGAGCTTGCGCCGGATCAGCATTTTTATGTGCTGGGGCTGGCCCCCAATGCCGCGCGGCTCTCGGTGCGTTTCTTCTTGCGGGATACTTTTGGAACCTTTGCCCGGAACCTGCAAAAACACGCCGACGCACTGGAGATCACCCGCCCGGCCTATGATAACCGCAAAACGCTGTCCGTCTGGGCACTGGTCATGGAGACCGTCAACCGCAAGGAACGCAGCCCCTCCCCCGCACCGCAGCTGGCCGGTGACCTGCTGCGTGCCGTGCTGACCGGCGGGCGCTACCCCGCCACACTGCTCAACGGCGTGACGATGCGCATCCGCGCCGAGCAGGACGTGACCCGCGGGCGCGCCGCCATTCTGAAAGCCTATTACCTGCGCAATTCCCCCACCGATCTGAACAAGGAGGTCTTTACTGTGAGCCTGAACGAAACCACCAATGTGCCCTACATTCTGGGGCGGCTGTTCTCTGTGCTGGAAGCAGTGCAGAGCGATGCCAACCCCGGCATCAACACCACCATCAAAGACCGGTATTTCAATTCCGCCTGTGCCACCCCGGCTCTTGTGTTCCCCACCCTGCTCAAGCTGGCACAGAAACATTTGCAGAAGCTGCCGGACGGCAAGGCGGTCTTCTACAACAAGCAGATCACCGAACTGGCCGCCCTTGTGCCGGAAAGCGGCTTCCCCGCCCGGCTGAGCCTGCCGGATCAGGGCAAGTTTGAGATCGGCTATTATCACCAGACCCAGAAACGCTTTGAGAAGAAAAACAAGGAGGAATAAACCATGTCTGAGCCCATCAAGAACCGCTACGATTTTGTCATTCTGTTCGACGTGGAAAACGGCAACCCCAACGGCGACCCGGATGCCGGCAACATGCCCCGCATCGACCCGGAGACCGGTTACGGCCTGGTGACGGACGTCTGCCTCAAGCGCAAGATCCGCAACTATGTGGAAACGCTGAAAGAGGATGAAGACGGCTACCGCATCTACATCAAGGACGGCGTGCCCCTGAACCGCAGCGACGCTGCAGCCCTGACCGCCTGCGGCCTTGCCCCGGACGAAGACCTGAAAAAGGCCAAGAGATCCGACCCGGACATCGACCGCAAACTGCGCGACTATATGTGCGCGAATTTCTATGATATCCGCACCTTTGGTGCCGTGATGACCACCTTTGTAAAGGGTGCACTGAACTGCGGTCAGGTGCGCGGCCCGGTGCAGCTGAGCTTTGCACGCTCGGTAGACCCCATCCTGCCGCAGGAAGTCACCATCACCCGCGTGGCCATCACCACCGAAGCCGACGCCGAAAAGAAGGGCACCGAGATGGGCCGCAAGCACATCGTGCCGTACGGCCTGTACCGCGCCGAAGGCTATGTTTCGGCTAATCTGGCCCGCAAGACCACCGGCTTCTCGGAAGACGACCTGCAGCTGCTGTGGCAGGCCATCCTGAACATGTTCGAGAACGACCACAGCGCCGCCCGCGGCAAGATGGCCGTGCGGGAGCTGATCGTGTTCAAACACGATTCCGAACTGGGCAACGCCCCCTCTTACAAGCTGTTTGATGCCGTTAAAGTCCAGCGGAAGGAGGATGTCATCGCGCCCCGCAGCTATCAGGATTACACCGTCACCGTTGCGGACACCCTGCCGGACGGCGTGACCTGCGAGAGGTTCAACTGATGGACGCGCCGGACGACTACCTGCTGATGTCCGGCATCCAGCACTTTGCCTTCTGCCGCCGTCAGTGGGCATTGATCCACCTGGAGCAGCAGTGGGCGGAAAACCTGCGCACCACCGAAGGGCAGCTGGACCACGCCCGCTGCCACGACGATACCCAGACCGAGCGCCGCAAAGATCTGCTCATCACCCGTGGAATGCGGGTGGTCAGCCATCGGCTGCGGATGTCCGGCAACTGCGACGTGGTGGAATTTCGGGCCAGCGAGGCGGGCATTTCCTTGCAGAGTGCCCCCGGCTTCTGGCAGCCATATCCGGTGGAGTATAAACACGGGCACGCCAAGGAGACCGACGCCGACCGGCTGCAGCTCTGCGCCCAGGCCATGGCGCTGGAGGAAATGCTGGTGTGCCGCATCCCGGAAGGTGCGCTGTATTACTGCGAGACCAGGCGCCGGGAGGTGGTGCCGTTCACGGAAGAACTGCGCGCCGCCACCCAGCGCATGGCCGACGAAATGAACCAGTATTTCGCCCGCGGCTACACCCCCAAGGTGAAGCCCGGCAAGCACTGCAGCGCCTGCTCGCTGAAGGAGCTCTGCCTGCCCGTGCTCTGCCGGAACGCGGACGCAAAGGCCTATCTGCGCAGCCATCTGGACGAAGCGGCCACGGAGGTGACACCATGCGGCAATTCCTGAACACCCTGTTCGTGCTGAACGAAAGCGCCTACCTCTCGCTGGACGGCGAAAATGTGGTCGTCAGCTGCGACAAGGCCGAAGTCGGCCGGGTGGCGCTGCACACGCTGGAAAGCATCCTCTGCTTCAGCTACGCCGGTGCCTCCCCCGCCCTGATGGGCAAGTGCGGCCGTCTGGGCATCGACCTGTGCTTTTTCTCACCGCAGGGGCGCTTTCTGGCCCGCACGGTGGGCGAGGAACGCGGCAATGTTCTGCTGCGGCAGACGCAGTATGAAGTTTCTGCCAGCGAGGCCCGCAGCTGCACCTACGCCCGCAATTTCATCCTGGGCAAGGTTTACAATGCCCGCTGGGTGCTGGAGCGTGCCACCCGCGACCACCCCCAGCGGGTGCCGGTGGAACAGCTCAAGCAGACCAGCGCACAGCTGGCCGCCGCACTGCCGCTTTTGGAGACCTGCGAAGATTTAGAGCAATTGCGCGGTCTGGAAGGCGAGGCGGCGCAGCGGTATTTCGACCGGTTCCATGCGCTGATCCTGCAGCAGAAAGAGGATTTTGCTTTCACCTCCCGCAGCCGCAGACCGCCGCGGGACAACGTGAACGCGCTGCTGTCGTTCGCGTATTCCCTGCTGGCCAACGATTGTGCCGCCGCGCTGGAAGGGGTCGGGCTGGACCCTTATGTGGGCTTCCTACACCGCGCCCGCCCCGGACGGCGCAGCCTGGCGCTGGACCTGATGGAGGAACTGCGTGCCGTCTACGCGGACCGGTTCGTGCTCTCCTGCATCAACCAGAAGGTCGTAAACGCGAAACAGTTTGAAAAGCAGGAAAACGGTGCCGTTCTGCTGACCGAGGACGGCCGCCGCGCCTTCCTGCACGCCTGGCAGCTGAAAAAGCGGGAGGTCATCACCCACCCTTTCCTGAAAGAAAAGCTCAGCTGGGGTCTTGTGCCCTATGTGCAGGCGCTGCTGCTGGCACGGACTTTGCGGGGCGATCTGGACGTATATCCGCCGTTTTTCTGGAAGTGAGGTGCTGTTCATGCTGGTTCTCATCACCTACGACGTCAACACCGAAACGCCTGCAGGCCGCAAGCGCCTGCGCAAGGTGGCGAAGAAATGCGTCAACCACGGCCAGCGGGTGCAGAACTCGGTGTTCGAGTGCCTGCTGAACGCTTCGCAGTACGCCGTTTTGAAGGCCGAGCTGACCGCGCTGATCGACCCTGCACTGGACAGCCTGCGGTTCTATCAGCTGGGCAACAACTACCAGAGCAAGGTGGAGCATGTCGGCCTGCACCCCGATTTTGCGCAGGATGACGTGTTGATGTTCTAGCATCCCCGCCGTGCGAGGCACAAGCTCCCATGGTTTCCCCGGGCGCTTCGCACTGCAAAAAACGCCGCTCTGGCACGATTTGTCTTTCATTTCGCCGGAGCCTTCGTAAAGTTCCTTTTCAAATTGTGCACAAGCGTGTATAATGGAACAAACGTGGTGGATTTTTTCGCCGCTTTTGCTGTCGCCCTCCTCGCGGAGGGCGTGGATTGAAATCAAAGCACTGGATGCCGGCGTGTATCGTACCCAGCCGTCGCCCTCCTCGCGGAGGGCGTGGATTGAAATTACTCCAAGGAAGTCCCCGCCGCAGACATTTCCACGTCGCCCTCCTCGCGGAGGGCGTGGATTGAAATCCGTTTTGTCTGTTGCTTTGATTGCGCGGTCTGGTCGCCCTCCTCGCGGAGGGCGTGGATTGAAATAGGCTCATGCACGCAAATGGCTTCGGCTGTCCCATTGTCGCCCTCCTCGCGGAGGGCGTGGATTGAAATTGATTATTATTATATACTTGCGTAAGACAAAAAGGTCGCCCTCCTCGCGGAGGGCGTGGATTGAAATCAAGAAAAAAAACTTTATACAAACATCGAAGCAAAGTCGCCCTCCTCGCGGAGGGCGTGGATTGAAATTCTTACAGCCGGATGCCGCCGCGCATCGGTTTTTGCGGTCGCCCTCCTCGCGGAGGGCGTGGATTGAAATTCCTTTTTAGCCCTGCTTATTGTTGATGTAGTTGTCGGTCGCCCTCCTCGCGGAGGGCGTGGATTGAAATACCTGGAAGTGTGGCCCTACTTGTTCGTTGTTCTGCGTCGCCCTCCTCGCGGAGGGCGTGGATTGAAATACGGTATCGACTGCCACCGCGCGCCAGTGCTTCGTAGTCGCCCTCCTCGCGGAGGGCGTGGATTGAAATATGTCTGCGACTGCTCTTTGATAGCTGGTGTTTGGTCGCCCTCCTCGCGGAGGGCGTGGATTGAAATCTTTTTCAGAACTGCTTGCTCTCCCAGATTTGCGGTCGCCCTCCTCGCGGAGGGCGTGGATTGAAATATCGATGGCGCATCCAGCATGATGCCCCGTGTGCGTCGCCCTCCTCGCGGAGGGCGTGGATTGAAATTTCTCGATCCACGAGCCGACCTTCGTCAGCACGGGTCGCCCTCCTCGCGGAGGGCGTGGATTGAAATTTTGTTGTACTTGCCAAACAGTGCCTTGCAATCGGTCGCCCTCCTCGCGGAGGGCGTGGATTGAAATTTTTCATTCCAGACGGTGCCCACCACAACAGCATGTCGCCCTCCTCGCGGAGGGCGTGGATTGAAATCTGTGACAGGTTTGCCCGCAGCCGCTCCTCCTTGGTCGCCCTCCTCGCGGAGGGCGTGGATTGAAATTGGTATGGTAGCAGCATAACGGGCCCGGAAAACAGTCGCCCTCCTCGCGGAGGGCGTGGATTGAAATCAGTAAGGAGGTATAAAAATGGCACTGAACTGGAGTCGCCCTCCTCGCGGAGGGCGTGGATTGAAATATTGCATGGGCCGACAGCAAACCAAAGGACATCGGGTCGCCCTCCTCGCGGAGGGCGTGGATTGAAATCTGACTTTCGGCTGGTCTGCCCACGAGATCGTTTGTCGCCCTCCTCGCGGAGGGCGTGGATTGAAATCAGGACGTCGGCCTGAAATTTTACAACGAAGCGATGTCGCCCTCCTCGCGGAGGGCGTGGATTGAAATAGTGTGCCACGGTAGTTAAAAGGAGTAACGCAGCGTCGCTCTCCTCGCGGAGGGCGTGGATTGAAATCATTGGCTCGTGTGGAGTAAATCGTGTTCAGCACGTCGCTCTCCTCGCGGAGGGCGTGGATTGAAATAGGATGCCACCCCATGAGGTCATGCGGCGGCGGTGTCGCTCTCCTCGCGGAGGGCGTGGATTGAAATCTCGCACTTGAGCTTGCGGATGTGCTCATTGATCGTCGCTCTCCTCGCGGAGGGCGTGGATTGAAATGCTGTCCGTGTCCTGTTCGCGAATTTTGGCAATGGTCGCCCTCCTCGCGGAGGGCGTGGATTGAAATTCAAGCGCCGCCCGGATGATGATTTCCTGCTCCCGTCGCTCTCCCCACGGAGAGCGTGGATTGAAATCGACTTCGGTCATGCAAAGGTGGTGCGTGGATGTTCGTCGCCCTCCTCGCGGAGGGCGTGGATTGAAATTCTTACCCCCTGAAGCTCATTTTTGCGACCTGAGTCGCCCTCCTCGCGGAGGGCGTGGATTGAAATATCGCGGTTTCGTTGATGACCTTGGTGACACCCTGTCGCCCTCCTCGCGGAGGGCGTGGATTGAAATTGCCTTTGCATCCAAAGAGTGTTTGTATCTGTGCGTCGCCCTCCTCGCGGAGGGCGTGGATTGAAATTTATCCGGGACTTTCTTGGTCAACTCCATCAGCCCCGTCGCCCTCCTCGCGGAGGGCGTGGATTGAAATACTTTGCTTTCCTCCTTTTTAGTCAACTACAGGTGTCGCCCTCCTCGCGGAGGGCGTGGATTGAAATAGACAAGCGGCACAACGGAAACAAGCCCACAAGGCGTCGCCCTCCTCGCGGAGGGCGTGGATTGAAATCGATATTCGCGCTTCCCTCAAGCGTCTGGCCGAAGTCGCTCTCCTCGCGGAGGGCGTGGATTGAAATAACCTTGAAGAAGAATTTGTTGAAAAAGCAGTACGTCGCTCTCCTCGCGGAGGGCGTGGATTGAAATTTTTCCTTCTTTGTTTTTTGCCCATACGTACTGTGTCGCTCTCCTCGCGGAGGGCGTGGATTGAAATACTCTGCATCTGGCTCCATGCCTGTGCTGCGTTGGTCGCTCTCCTCGCGGAGGGCGTGGATTGAAATTTTATTGTCCGGGTTGTACAGCCTGATAAGTGGCTGTCGCCCTCCTCGCGGAGGGCGTGGATTGAAATCAGTGGTACCAGACAATTCTGTTCGGCACATAGAAATGTCGCCCTCCTCGCGGAGGGCGTGGATTGAAATAGATCGTCTACATGAAACGGGGTTTTCCCCTCACGTCGCCCTCCTCGCGGAGGGCGTGGATTGAAATTTGCTCAGGGCAGATGTGTCGCTGGCCTGATAGACGTCGCCCTCCTCGCGGAGGGCGTGGATTGAAATGTTCTTTCTCGTTATGATTTGCTCGAGTAAAGAACAGTCGCCCTCCTCGCGGAGGGCGTGGATTGAAATATCCACTCTTGGCTGAGCGCCGGTGTACTGGTGTGTCGCCCTCCTCGCGGAGGGCGTGGATTGAAATAACGTGACCGCACGCAAAACGAAAAGTATCAACGTCGCTCTCCTCGCGGAGGGCGTGGATTGAAATACGATGAACACCAGCAACACGAACTCTGGTGGCGGTCGCTCTCCCCACGGAGGGTGTGGATTGAAATATTCCAGATTTTCGCGTATGCCCTGAAGGGCATGCGTCGCTCTCCCCACGGAGAGCGTGGATTGAAATTCTGCGGAGGACGGCATCCGGATCCACAACTGCAAGTCGCCCTCCTCGCGGAGGGCGTGGATTGAAATCAGACGCCAGTGACGGTCAGGCCATCAAGGCTGCGTCGCCCTCCCCACGGAGGGCGTGAGTTGAAACGCTCCCCGCACAGATACGTTGCATGGCATCGTCCACCGCCTGTTTCAGGCCCATTCGGGACGGGCGGAAGGGCCTTCACAGGCAAGAAAAAACCACGGTGCATCTCTGCATCGTGGTTTTTTGCGGCGGCATATTGAACTGCCGGGCGTATGAATTTTGCTTTTCTGCCTTGTCCGGCAGCGGGCTTTCGTCTGCGATCAGCGCTTCTTCTGGGTGCCCTTGCCCACCGGGCCGCGGGGGCGGCGCTCGGCGGCCTTGGACTGCAGCGCGGCGCTGCGGGTCTGGGCGCGGCCCTTGGCAGCGGCGGCACGCAGGCCGTTGATCTCGGCCTTGGTCAGCTCGCGGTAGGTGCCGGGCTTGAGCATGCCCAGCTTGACGACACCCTCAGCGTTGCGCTTCAGGCGCACCACCTCAAGGCCTACGGTCTCACACATGCGGCGGATCTCGCGGTTCTTGCCTTCCTTCAGGGTCATTTCCATAACGGTGCGGCCCGGCTCGTCGGTGACGACGTTGATGGCGCAGGGCATGGTCTTGGTGCCGTCGTCCAGCACAACGCCGCTGCTCAGCTTCAAGATCTGGCTTTCATCGGCACGGGGCTGCACGGTGACGCGGTACAGTTTGGAGATGCCGCCGGACGGATGGGTGACGGCCTGCGCAAAGGCGCCGTCGTTGGTCATCAGCAGCAGGCCCTCGCTGTCCTTATCCAGGCGGCCCACCGGGTACAGGCGGGCCGGGATATCGCTCACCAGCTCCATGACCGTCTTGCGGCCCAGCTCGTCGCTGGCGGTGGTCACATAGCCGCGGGGCTTATACAGGGCCAGATAGTACAGCTGCTGGTCCTTTTTGATATAGATGCGCTCGTCATCCACATGCAGCACATCGCGGTTGGGGTCCATTTTGTCGCCCACCTTCACGGGGTGGCCGTTGACCTTGACGCGGCCCTCGGCAATGATCTGCTCGGCTGCGCGGCGGCTGCACAGACCCTGCTCCGCCATGATCTTCTGAATACGTTCTTCTGCCATAATCAAAACTCCTTGTGCGCCTCCCGGCGCTCAAAATGCGCACTGCTCCCCTGTTTTGAGGCACAGGTGCGCCTGTATCAAAAACTGCGGGTCGGAAGCCCGCAGTTACGGCTTGGGTTTACTGCTCTGCCGGAGCAGCAGGTTCTTCTTTCTTCTCGTCCTTCTTGACCATAGAGGCCAGCTTGTCCACCAGCTCCGGCAGCATGGTCAGGGCACGGTCGATGGTATTGGACGTATCCGACAGCTGGATGGTGCGCACGCAGCCATCCTTCACCACGAGAAATGCCACGGGCTGGATGTTCACGCCTGCGCCGGAGCCGCCGCCGAACAAATCCTTATTGGCGGCGTTCTTGCCGTCAAAATCGGTGCCGCCGGATGCAAAGCCAAAGCTGACCTTGGACACCGGCAGGATGGTGGTGCCGTCCTCGGTGGTGATGGGCTTGCCGATAATGGTGTTGGAATCCACCATCTGGTGAATTTTCTCCATGGTAACGTTCATCAGGCCCTGAATGGGATGCTCAGCCATAAAACAGCTCTCCTTTATCGTTTGATGCGGGCAGGTGCCCGTTGTCTGCAGATTCCGATACACTTATAGTGTACCACATTATAAGAAGATGTCCAATACTTTTTTGCGCCAGAACTCATACAAAACGCGCACCGCCGCAATGACGATGAACAGCGCCTGCGCGCTGATACGGCAGGACACCCGGTCTTCCACGGCAGGCTGCCCGCTGCCGAAGTCCGGCAGGATGCGCAGCTCGTCGAACTGCAGCCAGATGAAGCGGTCCAGCACGCCCAGCACCGGGTAGAGCCAGGCCTGCAGCTTGCCGTAGCTGCGGGCGGCGTCGGCAGGGTCGGCCCCGCGCACACCGAGGCACACCTGGATCTTTGTGAAGCGCAGGGCACCGAACACGGCCTTCATCAGGGTGCCCGCACCTTTCAGCATAGTGCAGACGATCTCCAGCGTGATCTTTGCCTTTTTGCGCGGCTCCTTGGGCTTGTTTGCCCTGGCGGCATCGGCGGCGGCCTTTTTACGGGCCTTTTCCTCCGCTTTTTTCCGCTTGCGCTCGGCCCGCCAGGCGGCGAACTTTGCTTTGATCTTGCCGAAGCCTTTCGGCGGCTCCGGGTTTTCCGGGGCAGGGGGCGGCTCCGGCTTCGGGTACTGGAACACCGGGAAGGTGATGCCCAGAGCACCGGCCTTCACCGTCAGCGTACCGTGCTCCCAGCACACATCGGCGCAGAAGGGGCAGAGCAGCAGCAGTGCGGCCAGCGCCAATATGACCAGCAGCAGGATGCCGATGGCCTTTAACAGAAAGAGCAGCACTGCGCCCAGCGCAGCGAAGAATGCTCCCATGCGTCACCCCTCCCCTTCCTGCGGTGCTGCGCCGCTTTGTTCCGGCGTCTGCGGGCCGTGCACCGGCGGCAGGTCGGCCAGACTGGAAAGGCCGAACACCCGCAAAAAGGTGTCGGTGGTGCGGAAGCTCACCGGGCGGCCCGGCAGATCGAGACGGCCCGCTTCTTCGATGAGGCCCTTTTCCAGCAGGCCCGACACGCTGGACGAGGAGTCCACGCCGCGCACCTGCTCGATGAAGGCACGAGACACCGGCTGATTGTAGGCAATGACGGTCAGTGTCT
>OLWA01002809.1_pt1 | contig 14550 bp, 9 predicted proteins | sample 1673251 | NCBI WGS metagenome assembly OLWA01 (sample SAMEA3178937, study PRJEB25190) | human gut metagenome | biome: human gut; feature: human-associated habitat; material: faeces | place: Austria | collected 2013
AAAAATATTTTAGTAACTTTGCCGCCTATTGGAGTGATTAATTTCTGTCCGGGAATGAAGATCAAACTGTTCACGATACCCAATCTGCTGACGCTGGCCAACCTGCTCTGCGGCTCGGTGGCGACGGTTGCGGCCCTGGCCTGGGGCGAGTTGACACTGGCATTTGCGCTGGTCGTGCTGGCCGCCGTATTCGACTTTTTCGACGGTTTCGTCGCGCGGCTGCTGCATCAGGATTCGCCCATCGGTCTGCAGCTCGATTCGCTGGCCGACGACATCTCCTTCGGACTGGCCCCCGCGGCGGTGATGTATGCCCTCTACGCCGCGATGCCCGGACACTGGCTCCCCGACGGGGCGGCGGCTCTGGTGGTCTTCCTCTATGCGGCCTGCGGAGCGCTCCGCCTGGCCCGCTTCAACGTCGACGATACGCAGCGTGCGGAGTTCCTCGGACTGCCGATCCCGGCTGCGGCGATGCTCTGTGCCTCGCTCGGGCTGCTGGCCGAACACTATGGGGTGATCATCTCGCGTGAAAGCCTCGTGCTGGTAGCGCTGGGCGCTGCCTGGCTGATGATCTCCGACCTGCGGATGTTCACGCTGAAGTTTCACGGTTTCGGCTGGGCCGGCAACGAATTGCGCTATGCATTTCTGGCCGTGAGCGCCGTGCTGCTTCTTGTGCTGGGAGGCCGCGCCATCCCGCTCATTGTCGTCGTCTACATCCTCGTCTCGGCCGTAAAACACTTCATGGAACCCGCAAAAGACTGTGGGAAAGTGAAATAGTTGCAAAATTAAAAATTTTTAATTATCTTTGCCGCGGATTTCCGCTCTTTATACGTGATGTCGAGATTTTCGAACCGCATATCGCTCCTGCTTCTGACCGGTCTGCTGCTTGCCGTCCCCGCGGTCGTGCACGCCCAGTTCGATGCCGGTACCCTGCAACGGGCCATGCAGAACGGTCAGAACACCAGCCTCTACGGATCGAACCCCTACGAACAGACCGAAGGCGAGGAGGGCGAACAGCAACCCCAGGATACCACCAAAAAGGAGCGTAAAATCCGCAAACCACTCGAGTCGTATTTTTTCAACGACTCGATCCGCGCGCTGAACAACTTCATGTGGCACGTGAAGCGCGACTTCAACCGCGTGGAGATCGGACCGCTGGATACCATGCTCACCGATTACCGGATCGACTATCCGTTCTATCGCGAGGATGTGGGCGACATCGCACAGGGAGCCCTCGGGCAAACGTCGCTGCCGCTGAACTATTTCCGACGACCGCAGTTCTTTGACTTCAGTTTTGCGAGCCCCTACTACGCGTATACCTACAACATGGAGAACGTCCCCTTCTACAACACGAAGCGGCCGATGATCCGGATGAACTACGCGGAGTCGGGTCAGAAGCGTTATCGCGAGGAGAATTTCGGCATCATGGTGGCCCAGAACATCTCGCCGACCACGGGCTTCAACGTCGACTACAAGTCGCGCGGAACCCGCGGCCTGTATCTCTGGTCGCGCACCAAGAACCACAACCTCTCGCTGGCCTTCAGCCATACGGGCCGCCGCTATTCGATCCATGCGGGTTACTACAACAACCACATCGAACAGCAGGAAAACGGCGGCGTGGTCGGCAAGTGGGCCATTGCCGACACGACGTTCAGCATGCCGTCGGGCGTGCCGATGCGTCTGGCCGATGCCGAAGCCAAAAATGTCTATCGCAACAACGCCTTCTTCGTGACGCAGTCCTACGGCATTCCGCTGCAGCGTCTGACCGAGAGCGACTTCTCGATGGCCGGACTTTCGGCCGTCTACATCGGCCACTCGTTCGAATACAGTTCGTGGAGCAAGGTCTACAGCGACCTGAACAAGCCCTACACCAACGAACGCGACCATCGCGACGAAAACGGCAACTTCGTCTCGGCCGAACACAACTATTACGACCACTGGTATATCAATCCGGTGGAGACGCGCGACTCGATCTACGAACGGGTCATCTCGAACCGCGTCTTCGTCCAGGCACAGCCCTGGGACCGCAACGGGGTGGTGGGAACGATCGACGGCGGCGTCGGCCTCGACCTGCACACCTACTCGCAATTCGAACTCGACGATTACCTGACGGGCCGGTATACGACCGTGCGCAAGACCAGCTGGTTCGCATACGGCTCCGTCAGCGGCAAGATAAAGAAGTATGTCGACTGGGACGGGAACCTGAAGTTCTACCCGTCGGGATACAGAGGCGGAGATCTGAGCGTGGGTGCGCACCTCGCTCTGACGGGCTATCTCCGCGGACACCCCCTGATTCTCGAAGGCCGCTTCTCGATGGAGCGCCGCTCGCCAACCTACTGGCAGGAGAATCTATTCTCGAACCATTATATATGGAACACTCCTTTGAACAAGGAGAATGAGACTCGGTTGGAGGTGAAGTTTTCGGTTCCCGACTTCGCATTCGAAGTGGGCGGCTGGCAGGGCGTCGTGACGGACAAGATCTACTATGGATCGGACAGCAACGTCGCCCAGCATGCAGGAAGCGTAAGCCTCACGAGCGTGTATGCCCGCAAGGATTTCCGCCTCGGCGGACTTCATTTGGACCACAGGGTATTGTTGCAGTGGAGTACGGATCAAGAAGTTGTACCCGTGCCGCTTTTGAGCGCCTTCCTCTCGTATTACTACGAGTTCTGGGTGGTGCGCAATGTACTGCGCCTGCAGATCGGACTGGACGGACGCTACAATACGCGTTATTATGCTCCGAGTTACAATCCGGCACTGTCGGTGTACTACAACCAGCGCGAAGAGGAGGTGGGGAATTATCCCTACGTGGATGCCTTCGTGATGGCAAAGTGGAAGAGAATGCGGATCTTTCTGAAGTATCAGCATGTGAACAAGGGCCTGTTCGGGAACGGCGAATATTTCTCGGCAGCCCGTTACCCGCTCAATCCGGGCATGTTCAAGATCGGCATCTCCTGGGGATTCTATGATTAGCGTGCTGTTCTGCGCGGTATGAGCTGCCCGCAAAACAACCTTTTATGCTGAAAAAGACTGTTTTAACGTTTGCGTTCTTAACTGTTTTTACGACATTTTACGGCTTTAACGCCCATTTCGGCACCTCCGTGACGGACGACGTGCTGAACGATGCGGCCGTAAGCGACTGCCTCCCTCTTGCCGAAGGGAAGTATGTCATCTCGGCCTATGACAACCTGATTCGCCGCATCAGCGAGGAGGAGGGACACGACTGGCGTCTGATGAGCGCCATCGCCTACCATGAATCGCGCTTCATGCCCGATCTGACCTCGCGCAGCGGGGCTTGCGGACTGATGCAGATCATGCCCTCGGTAGCCCGGCAGTTCGAGATCCCGACCGATCGGATCGCGGATCCCGAGACCAATGTCTGGCTGGCCAACAAACTGATGACGGAGATTCAGTCGACCCTCCGCCTTCCGGAGGGAACCCCTGAGAAGGACCGCATGAGCATCGTGCTGGCCTCCTACAACGGAGGTATCGGCCATGTGAGCGATGCGCGGCGGCTGGCCCGTCTCAACGGCGAAAACCCCAATTCGTGGGAAGTTGTTTCCCGCTATCTGACCCTCAAGTCGCAGCCCGAATACTACGAGAACGAGGTGGTCAAGTGCGGACGCTTCACCGGCAGCCGTCAGACGCTGGCTTATGTGAACGACGTGATAGGACGCTACGACAAGTACTGTCGCATTGCCGGGAGGTAATTCTCGACAGATAATTGAAAAGCGGCGCTTCGGATTTCCGAAGCGCCGCTTTTTTCGTGTGAGCGGGGCCGGGTCGCTGCCGGGGCTGTTTCGCAGGACTTCCTGACTGGGCCGGGCTTTTCTGACCGGGCGCCGGCTTTCCGGTGGACCGGCCGGATTGGAGCTCCGCTCTCCGGTCTGTTCCCGGACCGGGCTTCCTGCCAGCGCGGCTCCTTGCCGGACGACGGGGAGGTTTGCCGGGGCTGTTTCACAGTTGCCTATCTGACCGGGCGCGGGCCCTTTCCGCCGGGCTGCGCCTTCGACCGGCTGGCTGTTTCCGGGCCGTCTGCCTGCCTCACGCCCCCCCCTCAGCCGGCCGGGACTATTCATTGCCGGTCACCGGGGTGTAGATCAATTCGAAATCGTCGACCCACATGACACTCTGACTGCTGCCGATGAAGTAGTCGCCCCAGCGCGAGGCCGAGCAGACCACGATCAGATGGGTCGGTTTGCGGTCGGTCGAGGTGTACTCGATCGGGATGGTGATCTGGGTCCACTCGTCAACACTCTCCGTGAAGAACCGGGCTCCGTATCCGATCACATCCTCGCCCTTGGGGTTGAAGAAGGTCTTCACGTCGCGCGTATCGATGCTCACCGGACTGGCATCCGAACCGAAGGGCTGTCCGCCGTTCGAGTCGTTTCCGGCGCCGTCCTTGCCCATTCCGTACTTCTCCTTGGTCCAGGTGCCGAGAGCGATGTAGATCGATCCGTTGTCGGTGTCACCTGTCTGGATGGTCTCGCCGGCGGGAAGGTTCGATCCCATCATGTTGATCTTTCCGGGCGTATATTTCATCCAGACGCGCAGGGCCGTGGGACGCAGCGTGAAGGGCTGTCCGAAGTTCACCACGCCGTTGGTGCCCTTCGTGGCGGCGAATTCACCCGTGAAGAGGTTGCCGGCGGCCAGCTTGATGAGTACTTTCGTACTTGCCAGACGGGCCGATTTCGTACCCGTGGATCCGGGACGGACCGTCGATTCGTCGGGAGTGGTGACGTTGTCCTTGTCGCTGAGTGTGGTTGAGCCGTTGTTGCCCGAGGCCCAGAACGGCGCGATGGGCTTGCCGGCCTCGTCGGAGAGGAACGGCAGCCACGGATTGCCCGGTTTGGACCACTCCTCCAGTCCGCTGTTGGGCATCTGCTCGACCCCTTCGGTGGTGACGGTCGTGGGGTCACTCTCGTCGTTGCCGCAGTAGGACTTGAACTGATAGGTGGTCAGCGGTGCGGCGGCAAAGGCGGCCGAGAAGGTCCCGTCAACGATCTTCACATCGGGCACTTCGCTCCATTCGCCTTCGGTTCCGACGCGGTAGCGGAAGCCCATGGGCTGTCCGGCGATACCCGATCCGCGGAGCCATACGACGCCCGACCACGCATCGACGGCCTCCGTGGAGACGCTGCGATCCGTCGGCAGGACGTAGAGGATCCAGCGTTCGGTGCGTCCGTGGCAGCTTACGTCCACGAAGTGGGGCGTGCCGAGCGTCGGATCGTCGGCGTCGGGCGAGCTGAAATCGAGTTTCGACAGCTCCTCGATCGTCGGGGAGTAGGTCGTGGTGACGGTTTCGGTCGACGCGGGGCCGAGTTTGAGTTCGGTGATGGTCACCCGGCTGCGGTCGGCATCCTTGGCGACGTAGGCCTTGGCGATGCGGTTTGCGGTGTCGAACTCCGGCGAGCCGATCTGCCCCTCGACGCGGAAGCTCATCGGGATCTCCTGCTTGGCGACGATCTGCCAGTCGTAGTCCTGATAGAGGCTCAGGGTGACGTAGAGCGGCGTGCGCAGGTCAAACGTGCCGGTCAGCGGTTGCGACGGACGGATGTTGTCGAGGAACGTCTGCCGGTCGATGTGCGTATTGTGGGGGGTGACGGCGTAGCTCACCTTGTCGATGCGGACGTTGCGGATGTCGGTAGCTTCGTCCAGCGTGATGTTTACCGTGCGGGTCGTCAGATCGATGTTCGTCAGCGAGAAGCCCTCGCCGCTGATGTCGTTGATGGCCACCTCGACCGTCGGGTAGGGGATGTCGTTGGTGATGCACGACACTCCGGTGAGCATGGCTCCGGCGAGCAGGTAGCAGAGAAGTCGTTTCATGCGTTATTGCTTTTTCTTGTCCCACATGTGGATCGTCATACCGATGTTGATGGCCAGGATGTTGAGTTTGAACTTCATGTTCGAGGCCTCGCGGGTTCCGATCTTGTTGCCCAGCTCGTCGCGCTGGTTGACGGTGGTATACTGGATTCCGCCCAGTCCGAACGACAGTGTCGCGCAGACGTTCGGGAAGATGTAGACCGCCGCTCCCGGATTAAACGCCAGTTTGAGCTGCGTATTGTCGCTGTAGGTCTGTTTTATTTTGCCTTCCGACTCGTAGGAGAAGCGCGACGTACCGGTCGAAACCGAGAGTTCGAACTCGGCGAAGAGTCCGAAGCGCCCTCTGGGGTCGAGACCCGCGTAGGAGCGGTGGAAGATTCCGAACGAGTAGTTGTTGCTCTTGAAGTCGAGATAGGGGATGTTGAGCGAGACGTCGTTGGCTTCGCCCAGGTCGAAGATGCCCCCCTTGTCGAGCGTGCCGCTCATGTAGTTGTAGCCGAAGCGGGCGCCCAGACAGCGGTTGTCGCGGTAGAAGTATCCGACGAAGGGCTTGATGGTGGCTACCGAACCGTCGGCGTTGATGTTGTCCAGGATGAGCAGTACATCCGTGTCGTCGCTCGAGAGCGTTCCGTAGGAGGCTGTCAGGCCCATGATCACTTCGCCCTTGTAGGCGAATTTGAGTTTGTCGATTTCGCGGTCGATACGACGGCGTGTGGGGAGAAAGTGCTGTTTCGGCGTGATGACCGAGGGGTCGGTCAGGGTCTTGGCCAACGGCGACGACAGGCTGTCGGTTGCGGGGGCTTCGACCGGAGTTGCGGGGGCTTCGGCACGGCTCTGGCCCAGGGCCGGGAGCGCGATGCAGAGAGCGGCGAGTATGTGGAAGATCCGTTTCATGTCATTCCGGGTTTAGAGGTAGAAGGCCACGCCGAGGCCGATCGAGAAGATATTGACCTTGAAGTTCATCTGGCTCACGTTGCGTTCGCCGACACTGACCTGGTTGTGGACCTGTTCGGTGTGGTCGAAGGTGATACCCATCACGCCGACGTTCACCTCGACGGCCATGTTGTTCGTGGCGAAGGCGATGATTCCGGGCGAGATGCCGAGCGAGAAGGTGTAGCCGGTCTGATAGGTGCCTTTCACGGGCGATCCGTTGGCGAACCGGGCTTCGGTGCCGCCGCCGGCCAGCGACATTTCGTTGTAGAGGGCGAAGCGCTTGTTGCGGCCCAGCGGGATGTACTGGCGCCAGATGGCAGCCACCTGGTAGGAGTGCTGCAGGGCGTAGTAGTCCTGTACGTTGAGATTGACGTTCGAATCCTCGTCGCCGAAGTTGATCGAGGCCTTGTCGAGTTTGAGCAGCGTGCGCGAGTAGATGAAGCGTCCGCCCAGAGCCATGTTGTTACGGAAGGCGTAGGCGATCATCGGGCTGACCTTGAAGGTGTAGCCCTTCGAGTTGATGCCCTCGACGACCAGAAACTGGTAGCTCTTGTTGGTGTGGGTCGAGTAGGAGGCCGTACCGCCGAAGATCCACTGGCCTTTCGGTACGAAGAGGTTGTGTGTATCGGTCAGACCGCGGCGGCTGCGCATTTCGTTGATCGTCAGCGGTTGGCGTTTGGCCGTCACGTTCCCGCTGCGGAGCGTGTCGGCGTTGTCCGTGGAGGGCCGTTGCCGGGCCGGGAGCAGCTTGGTGCTGTCTGCGGCGGGCAGCTCCCGGGTGCTGTGTGGGGCAGTACTGTCTGCGGGAACCGGTTTTCGGGCCGGGACCATCTGGGTACTGTCTGCGGCGGGCAGCTCCCGGGCGTGGAGTGCCGGAGCCGGGAGAGCCAGTGCCGCAAGCAGCAGTAGAATGAATATCGGGCGCATGTTCAGGCGTTTTGTCGTTAGTAAACCCATTGGAAATCGTCGGCCCAGAGGTGGTTCGTCTGGCATCCGTTGAAGTAGTCGCCATAGGCGTTGGCGGCGCATGAGATCACGAGCGTGTAGTTGCTCGTGGGGGCGGCCGCCTCCTTGTCGTACCAGAAGATCCGGAGGGCATCTCCGGTCGAGATCAGGCTGTTGCCTTCGGTGCTCTGGTCGATCCACATCGAACCGTAGCCGAGGATCCGACCCTCGCTCACGGCCTGGGGGCCGCTTGCGGGATCCCACGTCCCGCTGTTCGTGCACGAACCGCTCAGCGAGAAACTCGACGAGACTTCGTGACGGGCGTCCCATTCGACGATGGCCACGTAGATCCGGGCGCGGTCCTGGCTTCCGATGGCAAGCGGGCCGTTTCCGGAGTTGTTGTCGACCGTACCGACCGCCGCGTGATAGTTCAGCCGCAGGGCCTTGGGGCGGGCCGTGAAGACATAGGGCTGGCCGAATCCCACGGTACCCGTGAATCCGCTCATGCGGAAGGTGCCGCTGAAGAGGTTGCCGGCCGCCATGGCCATGATGTAGTAGGTCGATTGCATGTTGGCGTAGTGGTTGCCGTCGATCGCACCCTGCGTGCAGAGCGAACCGGTGTTGCTGTTGTTGCCGCTGCCCCAGAACGAGGTCGACTGGTTGTTGGTCGTGAAGCAGCTCAGCGAACCGTTCTCCATGTCGCCGTCCGGGATGGCGGGGCCTGCGGCCGTGGTGAACGAGGTCTGGCTTTCGAGACCGTCCGTCACGGCGCGGCATTCGTATTCTCCGCCGGCCCAGATGCCCGTACCGGCTTTCGGGGTGTAGACCGTCTGGTCGTTTTCGTTGGTCGACTCCTCCCATTCGGCCCGGAAGGTGGCCGTCCAGTATCCGTCGCCGGAGTTCGTTCCGGCCATTTCCAGCCACTGGCCCTCTTTCTGCCGCAGCCCGAAGGTAACGTTCGAGGCTGCCGGGTCGAATATCCGGGCGCGCAGCGTGACGCTGTTGTTCCACAGGTCGCAATCTGCGGCCGAGGGCGTCAGGATGCCTTGCAGCGCGAAGATGCATTCGGCATCGCCCTGCCCGCCGCCGTTGTCGGTCACCTCGAAGCGAAGCGGATAGTCGCCGCCTGTGCATCCGGCGAAGAATTCGTCCGAGAGGGTTACCGTCAGGGCGTTTTCGGCCGTCTTTACGACGGTGAGGCCGGCCGTTGCGAGGGTTGAAGCCTCGGCCAGCAGGTCGTAACGCTGCTCTGCGAAGATCAGTGCGGCAGAGGTGGTCGGTTTGACGGTCGAGATCAGGAATCGTTTCTCGCCGCCCGTATACTGTTGCGGTTCGGAGATCTGGAATCCATCCCCCACGATGGTGGGATCGGGGCTCCAGATGATCGTGTCGTCGAAGTCGTCGGTCGAATCGTCGACGCGGATGGCCACGGCCTCGATGAAGCCCGGCAGGTCGGGCGAGAAGCGGAACGTGAGCGTATAGCGGCTTGCGGCCTTCACGCCGGTGATCGTGCCGCTCTGTTCGATCGTGCCGCGCGACGGGTGCTCGCCGCTGAACTTCCAGGCGAGTGACTCGACCCCTTCGGGAAGCGTGAAGTAGCCTGTCGTGCTGGAGGTGTAGCGGAGTGTCGAAGCTGCGTCGGCGCGCGAATCGTCAAACGACGTTCCGGCCATCACCCGCACCTCGAATGCCGAGCCGAAGTTCGCGGCGACACTCTCCTCGAAAAGTGTTGCCACGGCCGTATTCTGCAGCGTGCATTTCACCTCGACGGGGGTATTTGCGCCGGGGGTCACCTCAAAGCTCTGCCCGCCCGTGTAGAGGCGCTGCGAGAAGGAGGCCTCCACCGCCTCGCCGGCCTCCACGGCCGCACGATACCGTCCGGCAATGAGCTCCAGCCGTTCGGGCAGATCCTCCTTCGAGGCATATTTGCGGATCAGTTCGTCGCGTTCGTTGTAGATGCGCACGGTGAGGTGATCCGTCGGGTCGTAGTCGCCGTCGGCACCCTCGGCGCGGGTCGAGACCTGGATCGAGAGGGTACCCGTCGCAGCGTCGGGGTCGATCGCTCCGGCCTGCTTCGAGCAGGCGCCCAGCGTCAGCGCCACCGCCGGAATCAGGTATGTCAGGAGTTGTTTCATGCTTCTCTATTTCGCGGGTTGAACGAGGGTCAGCGTGGCCGAGGTCGTGCCGCCCGCATTGTCGGTCACACGGAGGTTGAACTTGTAGGTGCAGGGGCTCTCGGCGGATTCGAGACCGGCGAGGATCTGGACGAAGGCGGCTCCCACCTTGAAGGGGATCGAAGTCTGGTTGAGAACCTGATCGCCGACGGGGAATCCGACGTACGAACCCAGTACTTCGGCAGCCGTCTCGTCGGGGTAGCAGAGGTCGACTCCCGGCGTGACGAGCGTCGAGAGTCCGATTCCCTCAAGCAGCGGCTCCAGCGCCGGAGCATCGACCGTGACGAGCAGCTCCTTGACGCCGCCGTTCGGAGCCGAGATCGCGATCTCGATATCCTTGATCTCGTTCATCACGTAGGGCTCGGCGATGTTGTGGTTGTCGGTGAGCATGACGATCGTCGGGGCATTGGTCGTACCGCCCTCCTCGTGGGCCTTGTCGACCAGCAGAGTCAGCGTGGCTTGAGCCTGCTGACCCTCCTCGTCGGTCACCGTGAAGGCGAACGTGTGGGTTCCCTCGAAGTTATAGAGCGTCGAGGGCAGCTTTCCGCCGATATAGAAGGTCTTGGCGGTCTGGCCTTTGACCTGGTCGCCGACCGGGAATCCGAATCCCTGGAGCATCGAGGCCGGCGTGCCTGAGATCGTGCAGAGGTCGAACTGCTCGATCTCCAGTTCGCGGAGCGAGGTCATGAACTGCTCGTTGGTCGACGAGATGGCAATATCGAAGCGGGCCACCTTGCCGGGGACCGTGGCGACGATCTCGAAGGGCTCCGAACAGAGGCTCTCCTCGTCGAACATCGAGGCCTTCAGCTGGAAGGTTTCGTTGAAGTCGTGGCCCGTCCAGGCGAGCGTGGGGGCTGCGACGAGCGGTTTCTCCTCGTAACTGGGCTCCCAGACCCCTTCGGTGCCGTTGATCGTGATCGTCTCGTCGAGGACGAAGTTGTCGACCTGGATGTCGAACTTGATGCCGCCCTGGTTGGCATAGGCGATCACCAGTTCGATCTTGCGCCACTGACCGGCCTTGACGCCCGAGATCGTGCGGCTGAATCCGGCATTGCCGCCCTCGACGAACGTACCCGTGAGGACGAATTCGAGATCGTTCGTCTCGCCGGCCGGCATGAAGAAGGCCGCCTGGCTGCCGTCCCACTTCGCCTTGTCGAACTCCAGGGAGGCGTCGCCCAGCGAGACGGTGACTTTGGCGTCATCGGCCAGCTGGTCGGCCAGATCGGCCGAGCAGAGCAGCGTCACCTTGATGTTCTGCAGCGTGCAGACGATTTCGTCGACGGGCGTCGTCTCATCCTTGCGGATCGAGAACGAGTAGCTGGCACCGTAGACCGGCATGTTCCAGGCTGCGGCCTGAATCTCCGTGTCGGCGTGCGAGCGGACCGTCAGATCGTACGAACCGATCGGGAGCTCCATGGGGCCTTCGGCGAGCCGGGCCTTCAGCTCCGCGTAGCTGCCTTCGAAGGGGGTATTCAGCCCGTCGGCGCTGACGATCCGCACTCGGTAGTCGTCCGTCGCAAGCCCGGCACGGGTTGTGGATTGTGCGGCGGGGGGTGTCTGCGTGGCATCCTCCGTGTCGTCGGGGCGTGTATCGGTTTCGGCGTCGTAGATTACGCGCAGATTCACTGCGCCGCTCAGATAGCCGGTCGTGCCGCTGACCGTAGTGCCCTCGCCCGTCTGCTTGTAGGGCGGCTCCTCGTTCACGCAGCCCGTCAGGAGCAGTGCGCCCAGAGTCAGGGCCGTAAGTAATCCGTTGATGGTTCTCATATTTCGTCTCGTTTTCATGCGTTGGGATCTTCTTTTTGGGCGTTTTCGTTCAGCTCGATGTCGAACGTGCGTTCGTCGAGGTATTCGTCGTAGAGGTTGATCGTGACCGTGGCGCTGCCGTTGTCGCGGGCGTCGAAGCAGAAGGTGTGGCGCGTGCGTGCGACGGTCTGCTCGAGCGTCTGCTCGGGGAAGGTGTACGCACGGTCGAAGGCCGTGCCGGTCTGGCTCTGGAGCATGGCCTTACCGGTCAGGGTCAGCCGCGTGCCGGCCTCGACGAAGACCGCCTCGTCCGATGTTCCGTCGCCGGGCGTGAAGGTGAACTGGTTGCCGGCCGTTGTCGTCACGGTGAACGTCGCATCATGGAAGTACTGCCGGAAGGCCTCCGTCGAGGTTACCAGCACCTGTGAGTTGGCTATTTGGGCCGGGATGCTCTCCTCGACGCTTTGACGGGCGATGATTCCGACGGTTTTCGAACCGCGGTAGAAGGGTTTGCCGGCCCCTTCGGCCTTCGGGTCGCCGAAGGTGACCGTCGCGGTGTAGCTGCCCGAGGCGAAGAGCGTCTGCGAGGCGTTGAACTCCGCGAGGGTCGACCAGCTTTGTTCGTAATCCGTTCCCGTCATCGTGAGCGCGAACTCATCGCCGGACGGGACCTGTGCCGAGGCCTCGATTTCGCTGCGGGTCGAGATCTTTGCATCGGAGGCCACGGCGATGTGCAGCGTTCCGTAACCGTCGTTTTCGGGCGACGTTTCGTTTTTGGAGCATCCTCCGGCCGCGACGGCCGCCGTGGCCAGCAGGAGAATCAACGTGTGTTTCATGGCGGTGTCGTTTTTATTGGGCGATTGAGACGCGGATGTTGTCGATATAGACCCAGTTGTTGGAGTAGTAGTAGGTCAGGGTTTCGCGGGGTTCGCCGCTCTTCATGTAGACCTCCCAGACCAGATGGTGGTTGGCTGTAGCCGTGGCTTGGAATTCGCCGTGCTGCCGGATTTGGTCGAACGAGCCGTCCAGCGCTCCGTTGTCGTTCAGATCGTAGACGTTTGCCGGAATGTTGTATTGCAGAATCGTGCCGGGGTTGCCTTCGCCCGAGATGAATGACCCCCAGCGGTTTGAGGAGGCATTGCGCTCTCCGGAATCGGTGACGCCGACCGCGAGATAGGGTTGCAGGACGTTGCCCTGGTTCGAGGAGCGAGAGATGGCATAGTCAAAGCGTACGACCACCGGGCAGGAGCCCTTCAGAATGCCGAAGTTCGGGCCGTCGATCCGGCCGTGATAGCTGCCTCGGGTCAGAGCGGCGCATTCGTTGCGGCTGCAGATGCGGACGGCCTTTCCGGCGGCGGCGCCGCTGCGGGCTCCGGTCCACCCCTGCAGACCGTACCCGCTCAGGTCGTGGGCCGAGTTGTCTCCGCTGGAGGTGTTGGCCAGCGTGTTGTTGTCGCCGTCGCTGAAGTCCGTAACCGTGCTGAAGTCCTCCTCGAAGAGGTACGGCACGCTGAACTCCACGCGGGCCTGACCGCCTTCGCTCAGGGCCGGCATCGTGAAATCCTCGTTCAATAAGGCATGTTCCGAGTCATAGGTTACCCGGAATCCGCTCATTTCGTTCGTCGGGTTCGTGTAGTTGCGGTAACGGATCGTGTAGTCGCCCGTGCCGGTGACGTCGAACGTCCGGCTCGAGTTGCCGTCCTCGAAGACCCACCCTTCGGGAGCCGTCACCGTGAAGGTGTTGATCGCCTCGCCCAGCGTATTGACGCCCGTTTCGGCCAGGTGGAAGGTCAGACGGGTGAACTCGACGGCCGTGACCGGTACGTTGTAGTTGATCGGCGTGGTGTGGCCTGCGGCGAAGGTGCGGTCGGCGGTATGCGGAGCGAACGACCGTGTTTCGGATTCGCGGCTCTCGCCCGAGGCCACGATCGAGATCTGCTGCCCCTCTTCGAGCGTCACGGGAGCGATCATGGCGTAGACCACGTCGCCGGCATCCTTCGGCTCGGCGAAACGCAGCGTCACCTGCTTGCCGGCGTCGCTCAGCACCCCTTCGGCTGCGGGATCCGTCGCATCCACCGTCAGCCGGCCCACGACCGGCGACGGAAAGGTCAGCACGATCTCCGTGATCGGCTCGCCGAGTTCGTTCTTCGGCAGGGTGATCTTCAGCACGTGGGTCTTGTGGGCGAACTGCAGGTTGACGATATCCGTATTGTCGCTGATGCCGTTGGCATCCTTGCGGTCGTGTTCGCGCAGGGCTTCGGCGCCAACGATTGGCGTGGCCACCATGACGTCCCACTCACCGTGGAACGCACCATCCTGTACGGCCGGGATGTCGTAGCTGGCCTTGAGACCGTCGGTTGCCGTCGGAACGGGCGACACGGCGTAATAAGTATAGGTATCCTCGGGCATCGACGGAACCGTGCCTCGGAAACTGGCCGAGGCGTAGGAGGCGTTGTAGTGGTAGAGGCTGAAGGGCGAAGCCTCGAGGACGGATTGTGCGGCGGAGTTGACGGCCCAGAGTGCGATCCGGTCGTTCGTCTGCCATTTGACGGTCACGCCGTCTTCGTCCAGTGTGGTGCGCGTGGCCGTCTGGGGAAGGATGTCGAGCCGCGGACCTGAACCGATGAGGACCTCGATGGTTTGGGCTGCCGGATTCGTGCCGATCTCCGGAGCCTTCGAGCAGGCTGCCAGCAGAACGGGCAGAAGCAGCAGGGGAGTCCAACGTTTCATCATGTACGAATTCTTTTATCTGAATATCCGCAAAAATAGGTGCGCAACTCCGTTTTCGAAAATAAATTCAACGAACGGGGTGTTTTTCATCACGAAATCGGCCGTTCCCGGGGATTTTTCTGTGGGATTCCGAACGGAAAAGGCTCTTCGTCCCGCACAAAGCATATAAGTCTCGGAAGTTTTGATAATCCGGATGACGCTT
>OLWA01002813.1_pt1 | contig 14538 bp, 10 predicted proteins | sample 1673251 | NCBI WGS metagenome assembly OLWA01 (sample SAMEA3178937, study PRJEB25190) | human gut metagenome | biome: human gut; feature: human-associated habitat; material: faeces | place: Austria | collected 2013
TTGTTTGAGAGTTAATATTTTTATTTATAAGAGTTAATTTTCAGAGTTAAATTTTTATTTCTTATTTTTATTCTTTATGAAAATATACATGATAAGCTTCCATATCTACTTTTGGAAGAGGGATCATCTTCATTCCATTCGCTTCAAACTGTAATTTTCCATCAACCATATGAATTTCTTCTACTGCCGGTGCTGTAAGGAATTCTTTTTCCTCTGAAAGTGCCGCAAGAATATATGGCCCATATGCAAGATTGACAAATGCCGCATCAGACTTGTTATCCAACACACGGAATTCCATCGGAAGTTCCAGTCGGATCACATCTCCGGCTTTCGGATCTGCATCAATTACCAGATAACCATCATGAAGTGCTGTATCTGCAAGAACTTTTCCATTTACAGACACGTTAAAATCCTTCTGCCCCCATGCCGGAATATGGATTTTAAGAACTTTTTTCTGATCCTTTTGGCAACGGATTTCCATTACACCTTCTTCATCCACACTCTGAAGTTCAATCATCGTTTTTCCATTTTCGTCCGTCAGCACGGAATCTACAAGAAGGTTAATGTAAAGCGCATCTTCATCCTGCGCATAAATATTTTCCATATAACGGAATCTGCTCTCCATACCGGTTCCATGACAGCAGGAATTCTCTGAAAGGAAGAATTCTTTTCTGCCACCCGGACCAAGTGGAAGAAAATAAGTCGTTCCACCATCACATTTATGACTACTTGATGTCAGGATATGATTTCTCAGCGTATTATCATAATAATCCATCAGATTGCCGCTTCGCGTATATTCAAATAACTGACTGGTCAGGCGCAGCATATTATAACTTGCACAGCTTTCAGCAGCCTTATCCGTAAGATAAGAACACGTTGTATTTGCACGATGGAACATCTCAGTCTCACCAACCCCACCGATACAATATGTATGTCCACCAGTCACGATATTCCAGAAATTCTTTCCGATTTCCCAATAAATCTCATCACCAGTTGCCCGATACAGATCCATTGCACCGATAATCTGCGGAATATGCTGGTTTGCATGCATATCCTCCAATGTATCGCATTCTTCTTCCATCGGATAGAATAACTTTTCATTTTCAAAAAGTTTTGCAGCCTTCAGATGATTTTCTTTTCCGGTCAGCTCATAGACTTTTACCATTGTTCCAAGCATACCACCAAACTCACCTGCAATATACATTGCCCACATTTTATCCAGTGTTTCTTTTGGCAGACGGGAAAGTCTGTCATATACCCAGTCTCCCATCAAGTCCAAGATCTCTTTTGCCGTCTCATTTCCGGCAAGTACATGACAATCATATAATCCAGACATAATCTTATCCAAAGTATAATACGGAGCCCAGATTTCCGGATACTTGGTATATACTTCCAGAAGATCGAACTGTTCCTCTGAGTATGCACTTAAAAATCCTCTGTGATATTTGCCGGTTGCCGCAAATGCATCCTGGCACTTTTTCAGCTCTGCTACCATGTAATTGACTTTATCTAAAAATTTTAGATTGCCGGTTGCTGCAAATGCAAGTGCAATACCCGACAGATAATGTCCTGTCGTGTGCCCTTTCAGTTTACAGCTTTCCTCATCCCAACCGGTCATCGGAGGTGCCCCTTTTGTATCCAGTCCGGTCGCTTTGCGGAAATTATAAAGCATCTGGTCATCGTCAATTCCAAGAAGATATTCTTCCATCAGCTTCTGATATTTATAGTAAAGAGTTCCTTCTTTCAACCGAACCTGTCCAAGTGGAAAATAACCCACTTTTTTCTTCGGTCCTTTTACTGGTACTATTTCCTTTTTATAATGGATCTCTGCAGATGCTTCCTTTTCTGTTCCATCGATCACACCTGCAACTGCAACCACTTTTTCTTCTTTTGCCGGCTCATATGTATTCCATTTCACCGGCATTGTCATGCGGCGTCCATCTTCTGTATATACGATCACAACAGACGGAAGATGTGCTTCTTCACCGACCAGTGCATTAAGGACGACTTTACGTACTTCTTTTACGATATTTTCTTTTGCTTCCTGCAATATGGTCGCCACATATTCTCTTGACTCACTACGTCCTTCATATGTTGCGGTAACCGTCAGTGTAACTTTACGGTTTCCCATACCATGCAGCGGACGATGTACCTTTCCTGTATTGTCAATAAATCTTTCTTCCCCTGTCTCCCAGGTAAATTGAGCACCGTATTTTCCATTCTCCGGGAGTGTAAGATTGTCATCTACTGTGCTCAGATTCCCAATATAAATTGCATCCAAATCTTTTTTAATAATTTCTGCTGCGTTCATGTTTTGCTCCTTTTCGTATAAAAATTGGATTCGAACCATCTATAGACTATATTCTATGTTTCTCTCCATTCTTTGTCAAGATTTTGCACATTTTTTGTTAATTGTAGTCATTTTTATTGTGCGATATATACATTTTTCAAAAAAATCTGAATACAACATTCGATAATTTTTATATACAACTTTTATTTATACAAGTGCCGCCAGCCACACACTCGCTGCAAGCCCTGCAAATGTTGCAATAAGTGCTCCGGCAAGAGTATACCTGGTTTTTTTCACCTTTGCTGACATAAAATACACAGACATCGTATAGAAAATCGTTTCCGTACACGCCATCGAAATTGAAGCGATCATTCCGTTTCTCGAATCCGTTCCAAATTCCTTATAGATATCAAGCAATAATCCCGTTGCGGCAGAGGACGAAAACATTTTCACAATCGTAAGCGGAACCAATGCCCCCGGAAATCCAATCTGCTCCGTCACATTTCCAATTATTTCCGATATAAATTCCAGAAAACCCGATGCACGCAAAATCCCCACTGCCGCCATCAATCCGATCAACGTCGGCATCAGCCGCACGACCGTCCAAAATCCACGCTTTGCTCCCTGAATAAAAGTATCATATACATTCACTCCTGCAAAAATTCCATATATAAGAATGGACAAAATCATAAAAGGGACTATAAAGTCAGATATGTATAAAAAAAGGCGCATAAAAACAGCTCCTGGCGAACCACTTTACTAAAAAGTATATTCGCCGGAGCTGTTATTCATTCCGTTTGCTTTATAAAGAAAACTTTTCTATTCCTCATCCGCATACTTCGCAAACCGCTTCTCATTCTGATGGATCACATAATAATACATCACGATCAGCAACGCACTTGCCAGGATCCATGCCGCCGGACTTGCCATGCATACTCCAAAGTAACTCTTCTGCCCTGCCGCGATCATGGCAACAACGCCCCTGCCAACCAACTCAGCCACACCAGCCATCATCGGGAGCAGTCCATATCCCATTCCCTGGATTCCATTCCGGTAAACATTTACAACGGTAAGCGGAATAAAGAAAGTACCGACGCATTTCAGGTAAATATCCACGGAATGCATAATTTCTGTCAGATCCCCAGACAGGAACAGATACGTCATATATTTCCCAACTGTCATAATGATCGCCGCAACTACGACTGAATAGATACTTCCCATGATCGTAATTGACCTAAATCCCTGACGGATCCTTTTGATCTTACCTGCTCCAATATTCTGTGCGCAATAGGTTGCCATCGTGGTTCCCATCGCAACATATGCCTGCGTCACGATCTGCTCGATCTTATTCGCTGCGGTAAATGCTGCTACCTGTGTGGAGCCAAGCAGATTCAGGGCAGTCTGTACCATCATGGTTCCGATCGCCGTAATGGAATACTGCAGTCCCATCGGGATTCCCATGCCGCAAAGTCTTGCCACAAAATGTCCACGCCATCTCCATTCCTCACCATGCACGCGGAGGATCGGGAACTTTTTGATCAGATAGATCAAGCAGCATACGCCGGAGATCGCCTGTGCCAGGACAGTTGCACCTGCCGCACCTGCCACACCAAGATGCATTCCGGCGATAGCGATGATATCGAAAGCAATATTTAACACGGACGAAATCACCAGAAAGATAAGCGGACTCTTGCTGTCACCGAGAGAACGCATAATACCGGAAAGCAGGTTATAAAGATACGTAACCGGTATTCCGATGAAAATAACGATAATATACGCATAGGATGCGTCAAATATATCTTCCGGTGTATCCATCCACACTAAAATATCACGGCAGAGCAGGCTGACCGTAACCGTCATCACAACGGCAAAAATAATTGACAGCCAGACACTGTTTGCTACATAATAACGTAACTGTTTTTCATCTTTGGCTCCGAATTTCTGCGCAACCGGGATGGCAAATCCATTGCACACTCCCATACAGAAACCGATGATCATAAAATTTATCGAACCGGTGGCACCCACAGCCGCAAGAGCCGATGCGCCTAAAAATCGTCCAACGATAATCATATCAACCAAATTGTAAAACTGCTGAAACAACATTCCGAAAAAAAGCGGAATCGCAAAGCCTAAGATCAAGCGGATCGGGGATCCCTTTGTCATGTCTTTCATGTGTGTGCCTCCTTTATTTTTCTAAATTGCTGTAACAGTATACAAAATAATTTTTCGCTTGTAAAGAAAATTTCTCAATTTTATATTTATTTAATCTTTTTAATCCTTTTTAATCCTTTTGTTATTGAATTCTTATCGCCAGCTTTTTGGAAATACGTACCCTTCGCGGCTGGTTAACGTATCAAACCGATACCCTTTTTCCTTGATCATTTCAAGGATTTCCGGTAATACAGCCGCTGTATTTTTCATCGTGTTGGAATCATGGAGCAGGATAATAGGATTATCATATTTATCCAGATCTTTTTTTACATTTTGGTAGATGCTTGCCATCGGAACTCCCACAGCAACCGAATCCTCACCCGATACATTCCAGTCAAAACTCGTAATCTTCTTTTTTTGCAATTCTTCCATCAGATCATCCACGAGCGGACACACATAACCGTTGTTACTCCCCCACGGAAAACGATGCAGAGAAACCGGCTTTCCGATTACCTCCTCGATCCTCGTCTTGCATTTTTCAAAATCATTCCAGAAATACTCCTTATTGCAGTACATTTCCTCCTTTTTATGACAATACGTATGTACTCCGACACTGTGTCCCTCCTCAATCTCGCGCTTTACGATTTCCTCACGCTCTTCGGTAATTTCCTCGCCGATCAGAAAAAAGGTCGCCTTCGCATCATATTTCTTTAATGTATCCAAAATCCCCGGCGTAATCTCGCTGGGTCCGTCGTCAAATGTCACATAAGCGACTTTCTCTGCCGGCTTCGGTCCCGTTACCGTTACGTTTTCTATTTTTGTAGAACTGTTTTTCTGCCATTGCCACCCGATCAGCACCAAAAGGGCTGCTACTCCAAAACCATACAATACTTGCTTCATATTCTTCGCCTCACATTTTGTAAAACTCTCCTATTATTAAAGTATGCAGAAATAAAAAAAACGTGAACAGAGCCACTCTGCTTAACGACTACAGAGCGGCTCCATTCAATTTATTTTTACAAAAGAATTCACAATTTAACCTTTTACAGATCCAAGTGCTACACCACGGATGATGAACTTCGATAAGCAGAGGTATACGATGATCAATGGAATGATCGCGATACCAAGTACCATATATACTTTACCTAAGTCAAAGTTACCATTTGCCTCGGCGTTGAGGCCGGCGATAACAAGTGGAAGTGTTGCATTTTTGCTGTTGGTATCCATCAACAGCTGTGGAAGGAAGTAGTTGTTCCAGGATGCTACAAACTGGAAGATCAACTGTACTGCCATTGCCGGTTTTAAGATTGGCATTGCCACAAAGTTAAAGATGTAAAATTCGTGTCCACCATCGATTCGACCGGCTTCTACAATCTCCATCGGCAGGGAACTCTCCATATACTGCTTGATAAAAAAGAATACACCCGGTGCCGCGAGAGTAGGGAAGATCAATGGCAGAAGATGATTGTACAATCCTGCGGATTTTACAAGGTCTACATATCCAAGTGCAGATACCTGGGTAGGTACCATCAAGACAAACATGATGGCGATAAACGCTGCTTTTTTCAACCGGAAATCATACGCATATAAACCATATGCTGTGAGGGCTGCGATATATACACTTCCCACACAGGTAATGGTTGCGACGATAAAACTGTTTCCCATCGCCTGAATAACCGGTTTGTTCGGATCATTCAGTGCATTTTTTAAGTTTGTTAAAAAGTTTGAACCAGGAATCAGGTTAAATGTACTTGTCAATGTCGCATGGTCTTTTGTCAGGTTGATCAAAAGAGTAACAAACGGGAAAAGTGCTATAACACAAACTAAGATCAGCACAACGTAAGCAACGATACGACGGAAAATCAAGATACGATGTCCGCGCTTTTCCTGTGCTGTCAATTCTGCACCTCCGGCAATATCATCATGAACTGATGCCATATCGTCACGCTCCCTTCTTCGCATTTTTCAATGCTTTTTTCTGTGCTTTTTTATTTGCTCTCGCTTCTTTGTCATCATCACTTTCCATCAGTTTAAATAAGAAGATACCGATGATACCTGCTACAAAGAACAATACAACGGACTCTGTTGCAGCAAATCCGACGTCTGCGGAACCGCTGATTCCGTTACTGATGTCCATAACAACGGTCTTTGCAATCTCGTTTGGTCCACCATTTTTTACCAAAAGGTTAGGAATATCGAACATCTGCAAACCACCGATCATGGAAGTTACCATTACATATAACATAATCGGCTTCAACATAGGAAGCGTAATTTTCTTAAACTGTTGTCCTGCACTGGCTCCATCAATGGAAGATGCTTCATACAGTGCCGGGTCAATTCCCATGATACCTGCCATCAAAAGAATTGTCGTATTTCCTGTCCACATAATAAAGTTAATAAATGCGATCAGAAGGCGGATACTCCACTCATCTTCCAGGAAATTAAATGCTGTGCCAAATAACTGGTTTACCGGACCTGTTACTGCAAACAACGTTGCAAACAATACGGCTACGGACGATGCCATCAACATATTTGGCAGATACAAGATAACTTTTACTGCTCCTGTTCCCTTTAATTTAAGTCTCAAATCCGTAAACCAGGAAGCAAATAATAAGGAAATCAAAATCTGTGGGATAAATCCAAGTAACCACAGTAAAAATGTATTACCGAAATACTTCAGAATCTGTCCTTCTGTAAACACTTTTACATAATTATCAAATCCTACAAATTGTACTACGGTGTCAAATAAATCCTCATACTTTGAGAAAAAGCTGTTATAAAACGTCATAATCAACGGATATAAATTGAAGATGCCATAAGCGATAAAGAATGGCAATATGAAAATGAGACCCCATTTTCCGTATTTCAATTTATGAGGGCGTTGGTATTTCATCTTAAAATCCCCCTTTCCACCTGCTTTTTTGTAAAGAAAAAGTGGGGCAGGCACTTTCCTGCCCCACTCATCATTTTATCAGTTACTTTACTATTACTCTGCTTTCAAAGCCGGGTACTGTTTTGTAACAAGTTTCTTCCAGTTTGCAATTGCTTCGTCTTTTGAGCATTTGCCATTGTAGTAGTCTTTCATAGCTGTCATCAAGTTCTCGATGCAACCCTGATCGTAAGGAGATACGTTGCTGCAGTCAATCTTGTCAGCTGCTGCGGAAAGTGTCTCTACGAGTGACTGTCCACCAAGGAAATCAGATGTTACGCCTTTTTCTTTCAACTGCTCATTTGCTGCTTTGTTGTTAACAAAGTCCTGAGTATCTTTGCTGATGTTGTACATGATGTCCTGATTGCAGCAAAGTTTCTGCATGATGTCCTTTACAAGTGCTGCGTTGTCTGTGCCTGCAGCACCACAGATGAAGGAACCGCCCCAGTTGAAGGACTGTGGTCCTGTACATACTGCCCAGTCGCCATAGCTTCCGCCTGCTTCAAATGTTCCATCGTCGTTTTTCTTAGCTCCGGAACCTTCTGCCATGGAGAAGTTAATGCCCCAAGCTGGCATGAAGTAACCAAATACGTTACCATCTTTACCCATTCCTGCGGTCCAGTCTTTTGCCCACAAGGATGTTTTCTTGTTGTATCCGTTATCTGTGTACTCTTTTGTCTTGTCAATCCAGTTTTCGATGCTGGAATCCAACTGAAGAGTCTTGTCATCGCTTACAAATTTCTGGCTTACGTTGTTAGAAAATACACGAAGTGCATCATCAAAACCGGAAAGCATTGTGATCTTGCCTTTGGATTTTTCTTTTACAGTAGCTGCTGCTGCATCGAATTTATCCCAGTCGCTCAACTGCTCCTGAATCTTTGCCGGATCGTCTGTTCCGAAGATCTGTTTTGCATAAGAACGTCTGTAAACGAATCCACCCGGGCAACCCTGCCATGATACTCCACGAAGAACTCCGTCAACTCCTGTCGCAGCCTGTTTTGTGTAGTCATACATCTGTGACATGTCCTCATCTGTCAAACCAAGTGCTTTTACATCTAAAGCTTTGTCTGTATTTGTGTACTTGTTAACATAGTCCATCTCACAAAGGAACATATCTACTTTGTCATCTGCGCTTGCAGAATCCTGAGCTTTCAATGCTGCATCCAGTTTGTCCTGATAGTTGTTTCCTTCATTTGCATTCTGAATGAAGTTTACTTTTACATCTCCAATTGATTTTGTACTCTTATCATAGTCCGGATAGTATTTTTCGAAACGTGAACTGAATTCATCATTCCAAACATAAATGTTCAATACTTTTCCACCGCCATCAGCAAGCGTTTCAACTTTTGCAGAATCATTACTGCTGCTTCCGCTGTTTGTGTTTGATGTTGTAGAATCCGATCCACCACATCCTGTAAGACATCCTGCTACCATTGTTAATGAAAGAGCTAAAGCTAACCATTTTTTCCTCATAAAATTATTCCTCCTAATCCTTAATTTTTGTTTGTGAATGGTTTCTGTATAATTACTAAAGCCTCTTCACAGATCTTCCTTGTATCAACTCGCCCTGCACGACCAGCCGTTCGGTCAATGAAGTTTTGGGTTCTTCAATGGCTTCCACTAACTTTCGTGCCGCTAACCTCCCAAGGTCCTCTGTATTCTGCTTGTAGGTGGTTAATCTTGGTTCGATCACCTGCGAGATTCTCTGCCCGTCATATCCGACTACCGAAATGTCATCCGGTACGGATAATCCCTGGCTCTCGATTTCATTAAGTCCACCAACACAAGCGAAATCATCTGGATAAATGATACACGTCGGTCTATTACTTAGCGTTAATAATTCATTTGTTATTCTGGCTGCGCTCTCAGGATCATGATAGACACCTTCGCGCACCCATTCGTCTCTTACCGGAACATGTAAATCTTTCATCGTCCGATAGAAACTGCGAAGTCGATGTTCTGTTACACCGGAATCTGCACCATGTATGTAAGCGATGTCCCGATGCCCCATACTGACAACATACTGAACGATTTCTTCCATTCCTGTTACATTATCAGATAAGATACTGCTTTTATTATGAAATGAATAGTCAATCGTCACAACAGGTATTTCACTGTTTACCAGTTCCAAAATCGCCTCATCCTCAAAATCCACACAGGCAATCACCACTCCGTCAACGCCTCGGTACTTGCTATGTTCGTAATACGATAATTTGTTTTTACCAGCGTGTTGACTTATAAATGTAATGTCATACCCTTCCTCTTCTGCCCCCCGCCGGAAACTGTCCAGCACGTGGGAGAAATAGGAATGTGTCAATCCACAATTTGCTTTGTCTACGAAAAGCACTCCGATATTATAAGTGCGATTCGTTTTCAATGCTCTTGCGGAGGAGTTAGGCAAATATCCAAGTTCTTTTGCCACTTGGCAAATCCTTTCCTTGGTCTCATCACTAATGTCGCCCCGATTGTTTAATGCCTTACTAACGGTTGCTACGGAAACATGACATCTGGATGAGATATCTTTCATCGATACCATTGCCATTCCTCACATCTTCCTTAATCGTTTTCGTAGCTTAAGATTATCACACATTTCACAAATAGTCAATACATTTTTTTATTTTTTTGTTCAAAAGTCACAAAACAGTTCTTGCAATTCTTTCAAATATCCGATATAATGTACTTATCACGAAATCGTTTTCGTAGAATTTTTCATAAAGATTTTACAAAAATGAAGGAGGTTCCCTATGAAATTTGGTTTTTTTGATGATCAAAACAAGGAATATGTTATTACAACACCCAGAACTCCACTTCCGTGGATCAACTATCTGGGAAGCAAAGACTTTTTCTCTTTGATATCCAACACATGTGGCGGCTACAGTTTCTATAAAGATGCAAAACTTCTCCGCCTGACAAGATATCGTTACAACAACATTCCAAATGATGAAGGCGGACGATATTTCTATATTAAAGAAGGGGATTGTGTGTGGAATCCGGGATGGCAGCCGGTAAAGACTGACTTGGATTCGTATGAATGCCGTCACGGTATGGGATACACAAAGATCACATCCGCGAAAAACGGCTTGAAAGCATCTCTTCTTGCTTTTGTTCCCGTTTCCGATCTATGTGAGATCAATCAGCTGGTTTTGACTAATGAAAGCAAAGAAACGAAAACGTTTACCCTGTTCTCCTATCTGGAGTTCTGTCTCTGGAATGCGATGGATGATATGACAAACTTCCAGCGTAACTTAAATATCGGAGAAGTAGAAGTAATCGGTTCGACGATCTATCATAAAACAGAATACCGCGAACGCCGTAATCATTACGCCGTTTATTCTGTCAACACAGACATTGATGGCTTCGACACAAGCCGCGACGATTTTCTCGGTGCTTACCGAGGTGTTACCAATCCGAAAGCCGTAGAAGACGGAAAAGCGACAAATTCGATCGCAAGCGGATGGTATCCGATCGGTTCCCACCAGATCAATATCACATTGGCTCCGGGCGAAAGCAGATCACTGATCTTCGTTCTCGGATATTGTGAGAATCCGGTGGAAGAAAAATTTGAGGCACCAAATGTGATCAACAAAGCACCTGCGAAAGCACTGCTCAGCAAATATCAGACGGATGCCCAGGTGGCAGACGCATTGAAACATCTGAATGATACATGGGAAGATCTTCTTTCCAAATATACGGTACAGTCTCAGGATGAGAAACTGAACCGCATGGTTAATATCTGGAACCAGTATCAGTGTATGGTTACATTTAACATGTCGCGGTCCGCTTCTTATTATGAATCCGGTATCGGACGTGGTATGGGATTCCGTGATTCCTGCCAGGATCTTCTCGGTTTCGTACATTTGATCCCGGACCGCGCAAGAGAGCGTATCATTGATATCGCTTCGACACAGTTCCAGGACGGAAGTGCTTACCATCAGTACCAGCCACTGACCAAAAAAGGAAACAGTGATATCGGAAGCGGTTTCAACGATGATCCATTGTGGCTCATTGCCGGAACTTCCGCTTATATCCGCGAAACCGGCGACTACAGCATTTTGGATGAAATGGTCCCTTATGACAATGATATGTCGGTTGCTACGACATTATTCGAACATTTAACTCGTTCGTTTGATTATATTGTAAATCACAAAGGTCCACACAATCTTCCATTGATCGGACGTGCCGACTGGAATGACTGTCTGAACTTAAACTGCTTCTCCAAAGAACCCGGTGAATCGTTCCAGACCTTTGGTCCAAGCGATGGTCCGGTAGCCGAATCCGTATTTATCGCCGGCATGTTCGTAAAATACGGAAAGGAATATGCTGACCTCTGCGAGGCTCTTGGCAAAAACGACGAAACAGACCGCGCAAAGAAAGAAATTGCCGACATGACTGCCGCCATCGAAAAAGACGGCTGGGATGGCGAATGGTTCATCCGTGCTTACGATGCCGACGGAGAAAAAGTCGGCTCCAAAGAATGTGAAGAGGGCCAGATTTACATCGAGCCACAGGGCTTCTGTGTTCTTGCCGGTGTCGGTGTGGAAAACGGCATGGCAGAAAAAGCGTTGGATTCCGTAAAAGAAAAACTGGATACCAAATACGGTATTGTTCTTTTACAGCCGGCTTATACCAAATATTATCTGAATCTTGGTGAGATTTCTTCTTATCCACCGGGATACAAAGAAAATGCCGGCATTTTCTGTCATAATAACCCTTGGATCTCTGCCGCAGAGACACAGATTGGACGAGGCACACGTGCTTTTGAGATCTATCAGAAAACATGTCCTGCTTACTTAGAGGACATCAGCGAGATCCATCGTACTGAACCTTATGTTTATTCCCAGATGATTGCCGGAAAAGATGCGAAATTCTTTGGTGAAGCAAAGAACAGCTGGCTGACCGGAACCGCTGCCTGGACATTTATGAATGTATCTCAGTACATTCTCGGTGTACAGCCCACCTTAAACGGTCTTTCAATCAACCCTTGTGTACCGGCAGACTTTGGTGGATTTAATATTACACGTAAATTCCGCGATGTTACCTACCAGATAAAAGTAGAAAATCCGAACAATGTAGAAAAAGGAGTAAAGGAACTGATCGTCGATGGTGTTTCCTATCCAAACACGACAGTTATTCCTTACGATGCAGCCAAAAAGGCTGTTGATGTCACTGTTATCATGGGGTAATTTCCTTATGATATAGAAGTTTTTTCATAATTTTTTAATACCTCTCCAAGTCAGATACCCCGTTGCAAACAACGGGGTGTTTGACCCTTGCGGCAGTCGCCAAATGCGGACAAGTCCGCGCTTGGCTCGTTGCTTCGCGGGAATAAAAATGGGATTGCTTTTACAGCAGTCCCGTTTTTAATCGTAATGTAATTTCTCCGGTTTGAAGTACTCTCTTGCCCGTCGATCCGTCGGCTTCCTCCATCTGCACGATCAAGCCGCCGTTATCATCGATGTCAAGCGCCGTCGCTTCTTTCCACTCTCCATTTTCCTGAAGCCGCACCTGCTGCCCGATCACCATCGATCTCTCCCGGTATTCTTTGATAAATTCCCGCGTTTCCAACGTATCATAGATTTTCCAGAACGCATTCAAAATCGCCGCTACCAGCTGGTTTCTCGGAATATGTTCTCCATTTTTTTCCAATGAACCGGCACGGTCCCGGATTTCTTCCGGAAAATCCTCGGTACGATAATTGATGCCGATTCCGACAATCGCCGAATCAATCTTTCCCATTTCAAAATTCGAAATCGCTTCGGTCAGAATCCCACAGATCTTTCTGCCATCGAGATAAATGTCATTGACCCATTTGATCTGGGTTTCCTTGTGAAGCACCTCTTTAATGCCACGGCAAACCGCAACCGAAGCTGCCGTCGTAAGCAGCATGGCATCATTTCCATCAAACGCCGGATGCACAAGGATGCTCATATAAATCCCGGTTTTTGCAGGCGAATAAAAATTCCGGCCAAGGCGGCCTTTCCCACCCGTCTGTTCTTCCGCAAGAATAGTCAGTCCATGTGGTGCTCCATCGATCACACGCCGCTTACATTCTGTATTTGTAGAATCCAGTATCTTATATACTTCCAGCGGATAGCCGGATGCCCGTTCATTTAAGTATAAGGAAATCCCCTCTTCATTTAACAGGTCATTTGTCTGCGGAAGACAATATCCACGGTTATTCGCCGCCTCGATCTCGTAGCCCTCCTCGCGGAGAGCTTTGATTGCCTTCCAGATGGAAGTCCTCGAAACCTGTAATCGGGATGCCAGTTCTTCCCCGGAAATGTGTTCTTCTCTATTTGCCTCAAGAATGGCAAGCACTTCCGCCTTCACACTCATCGCCGCTCACCTCTTTTTCCTTTCGGATAATGTCATATTCCTGCAATGTACATTCCGTCTGCAATGTGATCCGCTGTCCCGGATGCGGACAGCTGTCTACATTTTCGCCTTTTTCATCCTGCATCGAAAGCACTTTTGTCACAATATTTTCGCCGGTCGGCTTCATGATCTCCACTTCGTCACCGACACTGAATTTGTTTTTCTGCTCAAAGACACCTCTGCCGTCCTCCAGACTTTCATGGATCGTGCCCAGATACTCATAGCCTTTGACATACGTGTTATTGTCGTAAATCTGGCTGTCATGTGTCGTCGGTCCGAAGAAAAATCCGGTCGTAAACTGACGATACGTACATTTTGCAATCTCTTTTTTATAATACGGAATGTTGTCGATATATTTTTGCGGATCTTCAAAATAATCATCAATTGCCTGTCGGTACGTCCGTGAAACGACTGCCACATAAAGTGCCGTCTTCATACGTCCCTCGATCTTAAAGCTGTCAATTCCCGCGTTTACCAGTTCCGGAATATGCTCGATCATGCAAAGATCTTTAGAATTGAAAATATAAGTTCCCCGCTCGTTTTCCTCTACCGGCAGAAATTCTCCCGGACGTTTTTCTTCCATAATATAATATTTCCAACGGCATGGGTGCGTGCAAGCCCCGAGGTTTGCATCTCTTCCGGTAAAATAATGGCTGAGAAGGCATCTTCCCGAATACGAGATACACATTGCACCATGCACAAACGTTTCAATTTCAAAATCATCCGGGATATTTTTCCGGATATCCCCAATTTCTTCCAATGACAATTCTCTGGCTGTCACGACACGCGTCGC
>OLWA01002830.1_pt1 | contig 14482 bp, 10 predicted proteins | sample 1673251 | NCBI WGS metagenome assembly OLWA01 (sample SAMEA3178937, study PRJEB25190) | human gut metagenome | biome: human gut; feature: human-associated habitat; material: faeces | place: Austria | collected 2013
GTCCAAAAAACTATGTAACATTTAATAATGAAGTATGGAGAATAATAGGAATATTTCCAACAGATGATGGAACAGGTAATATTGAAAATAGAATAAAACTAATAAGAAATGAAAGTATAGGTAAGTATTATTGGAATACTAGTTCTTCAAATAATTGGGCAAGACCAGCAACATTAAATACATATTTAAATGAAACATATTTAAGTTCATTAACAAGTGAGGCACAAAATATGATAGGGAGTTCAAAATATTATTTAGGTGGATTTAGTTCAGATAATATAACATCAGTATATATGTATAAATATGAAAGAAAAATAAGTGGAAGCAGTTCTTATTATGGAAACAATCCAACTAATTGGTTAGGTAAACTAGCATTAATGTATGCAAGTGATTATGGATATGCAAGTGCTAATTGTGAAACAAAAGTATTATATAATTTAAGTGATTCAACACAAGATTTACGAGCATGTAATGATACAAACTGGTTATATAATATAAAAACATATGAATGGTTATTGTCTCAGTGTAGTATTATCAACATCAATACGTTTAGTGTAAATATTCATGGGTATATTGAAACTGCTACTACTGTCTACAACAGCCAGTATGCGGTCAGGCCAGTTGTTTATCTAACATTTTCCGTACAAATCACTGGAGGAAATGGAACAAGTAGTAATCCATATACACTTGGATTATAACTTATGATTTATCATAAGTTTTTTTTATATTTTTTTAAAAATAATTATTATTTCATGATATAATAAATTTAGATATATTTGGGGAGGTATTTATGAAAAAAGTTATATTAATTGATGGAAATAATATTTTATTTCGTAGTTATTTTGCTACTGCTTATAAAGGAACAATATTAAGAAATTCTAAAGGGTTTCCTACTAATGCTTTATATGGTTTTATTAATATGATTAATAAAATTATAAAAGAAGAAAATCCTAGTTATATAATGGTGGCATTTGATAAAGGAAAAACTTTTAGGCATGAAAAATATAAAGATTATAAAGCAGGAAGAGATGCAACACCAGAAGATTTAAAACTTCAATTTCCTGCAGCGAAAAGGTTATGTGTAGCCCTTGGAATAAAATATTTTGAAATAGATAATTATGAAGCTGATGATATAATTGGTACATTTGCTAAAGAAATAGATCAAAATGATGATTTTATTGCCACAATTGTATCAAGTGATAAAGATTTATTACAGCTTATATCAGATGATGTTACAGTAAAGCTTTTAAAAGCAAGTGATTATATTATGATGGATGAGGATGAATTTAAAAATATATATGGTATTGAACCAATAAAAATGATTGATTTAAAAGCATTGATGGGAGATGCTTCAGATAATATTCCTGGAGTAAAAGGTGTTGGAGAAAAAACTGCATTAACTCTTCTAAAAAAATATAAGTCACTTGAGGGGGTGTACGAACATTTACCTGAGATAAAGGGAGCTTTAAAAGAAAAGTTAGTAAACGATAAAGAAAATGCTTTCTTTAGTAAAGAATTAGCAACAATATATAAAGACGTACCAATTGATGTTAATTTAGAAAATATAAAATATAATGGTTTAAGTCCTGATTATAATAAAATACTTGAAGATTTAGAGTTTTATTCATTTTTAAAAAGAGAAGAAAAACAAAATGTTTTAAAGGTAAAAGTAGAAAATATAAAAATAATAAAAAATAAAGAAGAATTAGAAAAAATCATTTTAAAAGATTTTTCATTTTATACTTTGGTTAAAGGAAACTATCATGATAAAGTTCTTGAAGGTATCGCTATATATGATGAAAATAATAGTTTATTTGTTTTAAAAGAAGCTTTAGAAAACACATCTATATTTAATAGTAATATTAATAAATATACATATGATTTAAAAAAGTCACTTGTATTATTTAAATATTTTAATATAAAATTTGATGATAAATTTAACGATTTAATGCTTCAAACATATTTACTTAATTATAATATTAAAGATGATTTATCATATCTTATGAATATTGATAATATTAATATTGAATTTGAAGAACAACTATTTAAAGAAAAAGATTTAAATTTAGAAAAAATTGCTAGGCATGCTTTATTAAAAGCAAAATATATTTATGAAAATAAAAATAAATACTGTGAAGAATTAGAAAATAAAAATGAGTTAGATTTATATACAAAACTAGAACTTCCTGTAACATATGTTCTTTCTGATATGGAATATGTGGGAATATATGTTTCAAAAGATATTTTAAATGATATGGGAAAAAAGATAAAAAATAAGCTTGATGAAATACAAAAATCTATTTATGATCTAGCAGGAATGGAATTTAATATTTTATCTCCTAAACAATTGGGTAAAGTATTATTTGAAAAGATGCACATTCCGTATCCTAAGAAAGTAAAAGATGGTAATTACTCAACAAGTGGGGATGTTTTAAACAAATTACTTTCATATTCAGTTATTCCTCTTATTCTTGAATATCGTACTTTATCAAAATTGTATAGCAATTATATAATTGGATTATCTACTTTTATACATGAAGATAATAAAATACATACAATATTTAATCAAACATTAACAAGAACAGGCAGACTTTCAAGTATGGAACCTAATTTACAAAACATACCAGTAAGGGAAGAGTTAGGAAGAATGATTAGAAAAGCATTTATTGCAAGTGATGATTCAGTTATTTTATCAAGTGATTATTCCCAAATAGAGCTTCGTGTTTTTGCTCATATGTCACAAGCACAGAACTTAATTGATGCTTTTAAAAGTGGAATAGATATACATACTAAAACTGCAATGGATATATTTCATGTTGATGAAAAAGATGTTACAAAAACAATGAGAAGAAATGCTAAAGCTGTTAATTTTGGAATACTTTATGGAATAAGTAGTTTTGGTTTAAGTGAGGATTTAGGTATTAACGTTCATGAAGCAAAGAAATTCATTGATAAATATTTAGAAACATATCCAGGAATTAAAACTTATATGAATAAACTTATTAGTGATGCTTATAATGATGGTTATGTAAAAACATTATTTGGGAGAACTAGATATATTGAAGAATTAAAAAATGCTAATTATATAATTAAATCAAGTGGTGAAAGAATGGCGCTTAATACTCCAATTCAAGGGACAAGTGCAGATATTATAAAAAAAGCTATGATTGAAATATATGATAAATTTAATAAACTTAATTTAAAATCTAAAATGATTATTCAAGTTCATGATGAATTATTATTTGATTGTTTAAATGAAGAACTTGAAATAGTAAAAAAAATAGTAAAAGAAACAATGGAAAATACATACAAACTAGATGTTCCATTAAAAGTTGAAATAGATTATGGAAAAAGTTGGTATGATACTAATTAAGGAGGAAATATGCCAGAGTTACCTGAAGTAGAAACAGTTAAAAAAGCACTTTTAAAGAAATTACAAAATAAAAAAATATTAAATATTAAAATATTGTATTCTAATATTTTTGAAAATCAAGATGTTGAAGAAGTAAAAAGCCTTATAAAAAATCAAACAATAAATAATATAGAAAGAAAAGGTAAATGGTTAATTTTCTGTTTAGATGATTATTATTTGCTTAGTCATTTAAGAATGGAAGGTAAATATATTTTTAAACCATTAAATTCTTCTTTTGAAAAGCACGAACATGTAAGTTTTATTTTTGAAGATGAAGAATTAAGATATAAAGATACAAGAAAATTTGGTAGGATGTATTTATTAAAAAAAGACGAACTTAATAAATTTCTTACATCGAAACTTGGTTATGAACCATGGGATAAAAATTTAACTATCGCATATTTAAAAGAAAATTTAAAAAATAAAACATTACCTATAAAAACATTGTTACTCAATCAAAAATTAATCGCAGGAATAGGAAATATATATGCCGATGAAATTCTTTTCTTAAGTAAAATAAACCCTCATCGAAAAGGCAAGTCTTTAAATGATGAAGAGTTAGAAAAAATAATAGAAAATACAAAAAAAGTATTAGAACAAGCTATAAAAGATGGTGGTACTACTATTAGAAGTTATACATCAGTAGATAATAAAATAGGTAGTCATCAAAATAATTTATTAGTTCATAAAAAAGAAAATGAAAAATGTTTAATATGTAAAAATCTTATAAAAAAAGATAGAATTAATGGAAGAAGTACTTATTATTGTAGTAATTGTCAAAAATAAAGTATTTTAAAAAGATATTTAAATTTTATTAATTATTAATTAAATATCTTTTTTTTCATATTATTAAATGAGGATGATGATAATGAAAAACAAACCTTATTTAACAGTTATTGGAATATGTTTATTAACAGTATTTAGTTTTTATTATACAAATAAATTAATTGAATTTTCAAAAAGTAAAGATCCAATAATGATTGAAATTATGAAAAATAAAGATGATTATAATAAATTAAGTATTGATGCTTTAATAAACAATAATTATATAACACCAGGCAGTGAAGGATTGGAAGTTGATGTTGATAAATCATATACAAAAATGAAAAAACTTGGGAAATATAATGATAATTTATATGTATATGATGTTGTAAAACCTACAATTAGTATAAAAGATAATTATAATAAATTTGTTATAAATGGAAACACCACAAAAAAAGAGGTTAGTTTAATATTTAAAGTTAATGATTTAAAAAATATAGAAAATATAAATAAAATATTATTTAATAATAATGTCAGTGCAACATTCTTTATAGATGGTAATATAAAAGATGATGATATAAATATTTTAAAAATATTAGATGAAAGTAATAATTATTTTGGTAATTTAGGATATAATAAAAAATATAGTATTAAAACAATAAAATATACAAATGCTTTACTTGATAGAATAGATGATGATAATCATAATTATTGTTATGTTGAAAAAGATGATATTAATGTATTAAAAACATGTAGTGAAGTTAAAATGTATACTATAAAACCAATGGTTGTATCTAATATATTTCCTTTTACATATATAAAACAAAATTTAGAAAATGGTAAAATATTTTCATTAGATACAAATAGTTATACCTTAAAACAACTAGATTTAATTATAAAGTACGTTAGACAAAAAGGGTATGACTTTGTTACTCTAGAAGAAATTTTAAATGAAAAGATAAATGATAAATATTAAAACTTTCTTTAAAAAAGTTGACAAAAGAAATAAAACATATTAAAATCATGGTATAAAAATGTTTAGAAATCGAGTAATTTAAATATTTATTTTCAAGAGAGTTAGTGTTTGGTGTAAACTAATATTAAATTTTAAATGAAAAACAGTTTCTATTGTTGCCTAAAGAAATTATTTATTAAAAGTAGAATAGGCCGGTTAAAACCGTTATATTATAAGAGTTAAAATAAGGTGGTACCACGAAATGTTTCGTCCTTTGGTATGACCTTTTTTGTTTAAAAAAATGGAGGTATTTTTATGGATATTAAAGAAATTTATGAAAAAAAAGAAAGTTTAATAGGAAAAGAAATTGAAGTATCTGGATGGATTAGAAATCATAGAAAACAAAAAGAATTTGGTTTTATTGATTTTTCTGATGGAACATGTTTTAAACATTTACAAGTTGTATATGATAATACTAATGATAATTTTTTAGATATACAAAAATATCATATAGGTAGTGCAATTAAAGTAAAAGGAATACTAGTAAAATCAGAAGGAAAAGAACAAGATATCGAAGTAAAAGCAAAAGATATTATATTACTTGGAGATTGTGATGAAGATTATCCTATGCAACCAAAAAGACATACAATGGAATTTTTAAGAGAACAAGCATATCTTAGACCAAGAACTAATATCTTTCAAGCAGTTTTTAGAATTAGAAGTGTTGCTGCTTCTTCTATACATAGTTATTTTCAAGATAGAAATTATGTATATTTTAATGCTCCTTTAATAACTGCAAGCGACTGTGAAGGTGCAGGAGAAATGTTTAAAGTAACTACTCTTGATTTAGAAAAAATAAAAGATGGAAAAGTTGATTATTCTAAGGATTTCTTTGGAAAACCTACATCTTTAACTGTGTCAGGACAACTTCAAGCTGAAACATGGATGTCTGCATTTAAAAAAGTTTATACTTTTGGTCCAACTTTTAGAGCAGAAAACTCTAATACAAAAACGCATGCTAATGAATTTTGGATGATTGAACCTGAAATAGCATTTTGTGATTTAGAACAAAATATGGATATTATGGAAGATATGCTTAAATATATTGTAAAAACAGTTTTAGAAAAATGTAGTGATGAAATAGAATTTTTAAATAAATTTGTTGATAAAACATTAAAAGAGAAATTAACAAAACTTGTTAATAGTAAATTTACAAGAATTACTCATGAAGAAGTAATAACAATTTTAAAAAATAGTAAAGTTGATTTTGAATTTACTCCAGAATATGGAGAAGATATTGCTAAAGAACATGAAAAATATATAACAGAATACTTTAATGGTCCAGTATTTATTACAAACTGGCCTAAAGATATTAAAGCATTTTATATGAAACAAAATGAAGATGGTAAGACAGTTGCAGCAGTAGATCTTGAAGTTCCAGGAGCAGGAGAATTAATGGGTGGATCACAAAGAGAAGAAAACTATGAAAAACTACTTAATCGTATGAAAGAATTAAATATGAATACAAAAGAATTAGAGTGGTATTTAAATTTAAGAAGATATGGTACTTGTATTCATTCAGGATTTGGTATGGGTTTTGAAAGATTATTAATCTATTTAACTGGTGTAGAAAATATAAGAGATGTTATTCCATATCCAAGAACTCCAGGAAATTGTGAATTTTAAAAATTAATGTATAAAAAAAATAATTCTTCCCAAATTATTACTGGGAGGAATTTTTATATGAAAAAATTAATATTGGGCTTTTCAGTTTTTTTAACAAGCATTTTACTTATAGGTTGTACCTTATCAAATACGCCAACTAAAAAAGTTGAAAGATATTTAGATAATTACCGTAATCTTAATGAAACAGTATTAACTCAACTTGATACAATTGTTGAAGCAGACACAATTATGACTGCTACACAAAAAGAAGATTATAGAAATATTTTAAAAAGGCAATACCAAAACTTAGTTTATACAGTAAAGGATGAAACAGTAGATGGTGATAAAGCTAAAGTAACTGTAGAAATTGAAGTGTATGATCTTTATAAAATAACAAATGAAGCTGATAAATACTATACGACTTCACCAGATGAATTTAAAGATGAAACAGGTAATGTATCACAAACTAAATACATTGATTACAGAATATCTAAATTAAAAGAGGCAAAAGATAAAGTAAAATATACTATCGAATTTAACTTAACTAAAGTAGATAATGTATGGACAATTGATGATATTAACGAAGAAACAAGACAAAAAATACATGGTTTATATGCATATTAATTAGGATTTATCCTAATTTTTTTATAAGCACCATATAACTTTCGGTTAATTATAACAAAATTTACTTATTAATTTTTTATAATTAAGAAAATAAAAGAAAAAGGTGATGAAAGGTAGTATGTTTTTGTCAAAGAGAATAAAAGAAAAAAGAATTGAGGCAGGTTTAACTCAAGAAGCATTGGGGAAAGAACTTAATGTTTCAAAGGTTAGCGTTTGTAATTGGGAGAAAGGATTAAAAAAACCAAGTTCAAAAAATTTAATTCAACTTTCTAAAGTACTAAATACACCACTTGAATATTTAATAGGTAATGATACTTATGTTGTAAGTGAAGACGACGAAAAGTATGGTTTAATGTTAGCTACTGAAGAAATAAATATAATTAAAGAACTAAGAAATCATAAAAAGTTATATGATATGTTAATGGATAATCCAAAAAGAACTTTTGATAGAATCGATAAGAATTTATTTTAAGTTCTTTTTCTTATATATTAATTATACAAAATAAAATTATTATCATAAATTATAACAAACAAAGAAAGGAATTAATTTTATGAATAATTGTAATAATATAAGATATTGCTGTATTAAAGGACCAAAAGGTGAAAAAGGAGATAAGGGAGAACCTGGTCCATCAACTATTCAAATTGGAAGTGTTGAAACAGTAGAACCATATGAAAATGCAATGGTAGAAAATGTAGGTACAAGTGAGGATGTTGTTTTAAATTTTAAAATACCAAAGGGAGAACAAGGGGTTGAAGGAAAAATTGGTCCACAAGGTTTAATCGGACCAAAAGGAGAAAAAGGAGATATGGGTCCACAAGGACTAAAGGGAGATAAGGGAGAACCTGGTCCATCAACCATTCAAATTGGAAGTGTTGAAACAATAAATCCAAGCGAAGAAGCACAAGTTATTAATGTTGGAACACCAGTTGATGTTGTTTTAGATTTTAAAATACCAAAAGGTGAAAAAGGAGAACAAGGTGAAATTGGTCCAAGAGGACTTCCTGGGGAAATAGGTAGAACAGAGCATATAGCAATAGATGAAACAGAAACACTTGAACCCGGGGAACCTGCTACGGTTATGGATACATTTGAAAACTGGGTTCATCATCTAGCTTTTTCAATACCAAAAGGAGAAAAGGGAGAAAAAGGAGAACCAGGTCAAGCAGGAAAAGACTTTGTATCTTCTTATGGAATTAGATATTCAATGACTGATACGCAAGTAAATTTAGTCCAAGGCGTGGATACAGTAATCCCACTTCCTGAAAAAGGAGTAGCTTTTTTTACTGAATATCCAGATAATAATTCTATTAAAATTAAAGAAACGGGAGTATATTTAGTTTCATATTTACTATGTGGAGCAACAGATGAAGAGTGTTCTATTACTATGTCTATTAGGGCAAATGATATACTAGTACCAGCCACAAATGCCACTAGTGAATTTAATGCTCAATTTATTAACAATATAAGTGGGTCAACTATTTGTTCATTACAAGAAAATGATATTGTAACTTTAAATGCTAAGTCATCTAAAAATGTTAATATAAAATTTAATGGAAGTACCAACGCAATGTTAAATTTAGTAAAAATACATTAAGAATAGAAAACCTATTCTTTTTGTATGAATTAATTATTTCGTTTTTTATTTTTATCATAAATTATTACAAAGGAAGGTGATAATATTAAGGTAATAAATAATAATACGGTAGTTGTAACAACAGGTGATGAATTAAATCAAGTGGTAAGTGAAGATAATAATTATGACTATATTTATTTGGAAAATGATATAACTCTTACAAGTGGTTTTATTATAAACCCTAATAAATCAAACATTATTATAGATGGGACCTATAATAATGTTAAATCTACTTATACAAATAATCTTGAAAGTTTAGAAGAAAATGTTATAAAAGCAAGTACAAAAAATAAAGAAATTATATTAAAAAATATGAATATAATTTCATCAAGTGGTTATGGAGTTATTTATGTACCTTCGCATCCTAATTATTCAAATGTTGTAGTAGAATATAATAATGTTAACTTTACTGGTATTGAACTTTCACAAAATTATTATGGGACAACAAAAATTATTGATTCTGTTATAGAAGTTAAAGATACTAATAATGTTTTAGCGCAAAAAGCTTGTGATTCAAATAAAGTATTAATTGGAGGTATTACTTCAATTAATAGTAGTGCGGTAGATAAGCCTGTGATTTTTCTTAATGATGTTATCCCATCAACATTAAAAATAATGCCAAATAGTAAAGTAAGTATAACAACAAATGAAGAACTTATGAATGGTACAAATAGATTAGATTTAATCGTAGGACATGGAGCAGAATTTTTATTAACAACGGGTAATGGTTTTTCTATTACAACAACTCATGGTGCTAGAAATGTATTAATTGAAAGTGAATTAATTAAATTAAAACTAAATAATCTTAATATAAATGAAGAAAATTTGTTAAAAATAATTAAAAATGAAAGTGATCCTATAAAAAAATCAGTCTTCTTTGATGAGTTATCTGATAAAAAAAGAATAAAACAAGTTGAAAAAGAAAAAGATTTATCTTTAAATAAATCACAAAGATATGTTATAGCGCATGTTTTAGTTAGTGAGATGTTAAAACATGAAAATGTACTAGACGCATTTTTAAAATTACATTATGAAGTAGGCGATGATAATTGTAATATAAAAAATTTATTTAATAATTTGTTAAGTAGTTATCCATCTTTAGGAGGTAATAATGCCTAGTTATAAAATTCATATGTATATTGCAAAAAAAGTAAATGAAAAATTAAAATAAAACAATTGACTTAAAAAATCAGATAAACTAAAATTATACAATAAAAGGAATAGGAGGTAATATTATCGTGGAAAAAGGCAATATATCAATACATACAGAAAATATTTTTCCAATAATTAAAAAATGGCTATATTCAGATAAGGATATATTTGTGAGAGAATTGATTAGTAATGGGTGTGATGCAGTTCATAAGCTTAAAAGACTAACATCATTAGGTGAAGCTAAAGTTGAAGAAGATAATGCTTATAAAATAGTAGTAAAGGTTAATAAAGATAAGAAAATTCTGTCTTTTAGCGACAATGGAATAGGAATGACAGCAGAAGAAATAGAAAAATATATAACACAAGTAGCATTTTCTGGGGCAGAGGATTTTGTTAAGCAGTATAAAGAAAGTGAAGATGAAGGAAAACAAATAATTGGACACTTTGGTTTAGGATTTTATTCAGCTTTTATGGTATCAGATAAGGTGCAAATTGATACTTTATCATATAAAGAAGGAGCAAAAGCTGTTAAATGGATTTGTGATGGTGGAACAGAGTACGAAATAGGTGATTCAAATGAGCAGAAAAGTAGGGGAACTACTATTACCTTATATATAAATGAGGAAAGTAGTGAATTTTTAGATAATTATAAGGTAAGATCTGTAATAGAAAAATATTGTTCTTTTATGCCAGTGGAAATATTCTTTGAAGATGAATGTGCAGAAAAGAAAGATGAGGAAAAAGAGACTCCTATAAATGAAATAAAGCCACTTTGGACTAAAATGCCAAAGGATTGCAGCGATGAAGAATATAAGGAGTTTTATAAGAAGGAATTTAAGGATTATAATGATCCGTTGTTTTGGATCCATCTTAACGTAGATTATCCATTTAATTTAAAAGGTATATTATACTTCCCTAAATTAAAACATGAGCTAGAAGTTACTGAAGGTGAAGTAAAGTTATATAACAATCAAGTTTATGTAGCAGATAATATAAAAGAAGTAATTCCGGAGTTTTTACTATTGCTAAAGGGAGTAATAGATTGTCCAGACTTACCTTTAAATGTGTCAAGAAGCTTTTTACAACAAGATAAAAATGTAATTAAGATTTCTAAACATATTGTTAAGAAGGTTTCAGATAAGCTGGTAAATGTATTTACTAATCAAAGAGAAAATTATGAAAGCTTTTGGGATGATATACAGATATTTATTAAGTATGGCTGTCTAAGAGATGAAAGCTTTTATGAAAAAATAAAGGAAATACTTATATTTAAAGATTTAAATGGTAAGTATTTAACTTTAAAAGAATATATGGAGCAATGTAAAGAGACTCATGAAAATAAGATTTACTATGTAAATAATGAAAATGAGCAAAGTCAATATATAAATATATTTAAAGAAAATAATCTAAATGCAGTTATTCTAAATTGTAGTATAGATAACCACTTTATAACTCTATTAGAAAGAGAAAATCCAAACCTTTCATTTTTAAGAATTGATTCTGATATAAGTGATATCTTAAAAAATACAGAAGATAGTGATGATAATGATGAGAAAATTAAAGAATTATTTAAGGAAATATTAAAAGATAAAATAGAAGAAGTTAAGGTTGAATCTTTAAAGAACGAAGAAATTACAGCACTTATTACAGTTTCAGAACAATCAAGAAGAATGATTGAAATGAGCAGAATGTATGGAAACATGGATATGGCAGCCATGTTTAAGGAAGAAAAAACTTTAGTTATAAATAGAAATAACAAGATTATAAAAAATATATTAACCATGGAAAATGAAGATAATAAAAATCTTATTTGCCATGAGATATTTGATTTAGCTAGGATTTCTAGTGGGGGATTAAGCCCAGAAGAAATTTCTGAATTTATTAAAAGAAGTAACAAGCTTATTGCAAATAATATGAAGATAGATTAAGAATATGAAAAAAGCTGTATCAAAGTTGATATAGCTTTTTTTATATGTAATTATCATTAAAAAAAATTAATGTTTTTTTGTTTATTTTTAGTGTACATTTGTTGACGTTTTTGGTTTAAGTTAAAATTATTCATATGTAAAATCTCCAATTTAATTTAATCTAGTTGTATATTATAAGTATTTTATACTAAAAATGTGAGTTTGTTATAATAAATAGTGAAAGTTCATCTTATCTTCATAGAAAAAACAGATTTAAACACTGTTATTTTTTTAATCTAAAAAATATTATGATATTATAAAAATGTTTTAAAAACAAATAATAATTAAATATACAGTGAAAAAAATGATAGTATATAGGAAAAAAAATAATAACTTAGGGAAAAATGAAAATAATAATATAGATTATAATAAAGATATTTGTTATTATAGATGAGTGTGATTTTATCACTAATGATAAGATTGTTAAAATATTCTTGAAAAGGAGATAATTATGGGAAAAGAAAATAAACAAATGAGTAAATTAACATTAGTTGCGCTTATTTTAATGATTTTCACATCAGTTTTTGGATTTAACAATATTCCAAGAGCGTTTTACTTAATGGGATACTCTGCTATTCTATGGTATTTATTTGGTGCAATTGCATTTTTCATTCCATATGCATTCATGATGGCTGAATATGGTGCAGCATTTAAAGAAGAAAAAGGTATATATGCTTGGATGGAGAGAGCAGTGGGAGCAAAATTTGCTTTCGTTGGAACGTTCATGTGGTTTGCTTCATACATAGTATGGATGGTAAGTGTATCTTCATCAATTTGGGTTCCACTTTCTAATTTAATTTTTGGATCAGATGTTACATCAACGTGGTCATTATTTGGCTTAAATGCACCTAAGACATTAGCTATTCTAGGTGTAGTGTTAATAGTAGTAATTACATATTTATCAACAAAAGGTTTGAAAAGCATTTCAAAAATTGCTTCTGTTGGAGGATTTTTCGTTACAAGTGCAAACATAGTTCTTTTAGTAGGTGCATTAATAGTATTTGGAGGAAATGGATTTAAAGCTGCTGAACCAATAAGCTTTTCAGCCTTCTTTAATTCCCCAAATCCATCATATACATCTATATTAGCAATATTCTCATTCTTAGTATATGCAATATTTGCATATGGTGGGTTAGAAGCTGTTGGTGGATTAGTTGATCAAACTGAGAATTCAGAAAAGACATTCCCGACAGTAATTAAGATTTCAGCTATAGTAATAGCTATAGGATATTCATTAGGAATACTTATGATAGGTCTATTTACAAATTGGCAAGAAATATTAAGTTCACCAGAAGTAAGTAGAGCTAACGTTTCATATGTAGTAATCAAGAATCTTGGAGTTCAACTTGGAAATGTATTTGGACTTTCACCTAAAGGTGCTGCAATAATGGGTACTTGGTTTGCAAGATATATAGGTCTTGCCATGTTCCTTGCTTTAATAGGTGCATTCTTTACATTAATATATTCGCCATTAAAGCAATTAATAGAAGGAACACCAAAGGAAATATGGCCTGAAAGCTGGACTAAAGTTAATAAAAACAATATGCCAGTTAAGGCTTTATGGATACAATGTTTAATAGTAGTTGCTATAATAGTAGTAGCATCATTTGGTGGTGATACTGCAGCGGCATTCCTTGATTTATTAATTTTAATGAGTAACGTTGCAATGACAATACCAACTATTTTCTTAGCTATAGCATTTATAGCATTTAAGAAAAATGATAATATAGATAAGCCTTTTATAATATTTAAGAGTAAAAGTTTTGCAACTATCTGTGCAGTGATAGTAATCATAACTGTTGGTTTCGCTAATGTATTTACAATAATTCAACCAGCCATAGAAGCAAGTAAATATGTTGATACAATAGCACAAATAGCTGGACCAGTTATATTTAGCGTTGTTGCCTTAAGTTTATTTAATGTTTATGAAAATAAAATGAAGAAAAACAAGTTATAGATTAAAATACAATAAGATAGTATAAATTGCGATGATTTATACTATCTTATTATTTAATATAAAAAATAAAATACAATGTAAAATAAGCATTAATGGTAATCCATACTTAAATTTAAAATGATTAGTTTTGTGTCTAAAAAATATCATTGCTAAATATGAACCTAAAGATCCACCAATAAATGATACAGATAGTAGAGTTTTTTCTGTAATACGCCATTTCCTTCTAATAGCCTTTATTTTATCAATAAACATTAAGGCAAATGAAAGGATATTTATAAATAATATATATAATAAAAGAATTTTCATAAATAAAATCATCTCCATCAATTTATTTAATTTTAGATTAAGGAA
>OLWA01002834.1_pt1 | contig 14464 bp, 10 predicted proteins | sample 1673251 | NCBI WGS metagenome assembly OLWA01 (sample SAMEA3178937, study PRJEB25190) | human gut metagenome | biome: human gut; feature: human-associated habitat; material: faeces | place: Austria | collected 2013
TCCGGTTCCGCGCCCCGGCCAAGAGCCTCTTCGGCCAAGAACCGGGTTTTAGAGGCGGCCGAATCTATCGAGGTCTCCGATTCGGTTCCGTGTCCCGGCTAAGAGCCTCTTTGGCCAAGAGCCGGGTTTTAGGGGCAGAATGCCGGGACCGAAGACCGTGTACGGGCGCGGAGAAGCTGCCGGGTTGCGCCCGGAACTCGAAGACCCGATGCCCTGTCGAAAAAAGAGTTGCACCCATCCGGATTGCGGCTCTTTTTTGTGTCGGCCGGGAACCCTTTTTCGGGGAAATGTTCTGTTTGGAATCTCTCAAACGAACCTGTCGGCCGAATTAATTATTTATAAAAATAAATTTTTAACTTTACAGGGACGTAAGTCCGAGAAATCAGCGGAAGTGTTTTCGCTTCGTCTTGTCAAGGAGATACGGTTCTCGGTCGGTGATAGTGAAGAAATCGTTCGATCTCAGCGTCGGGATTGGTGTTGCATGAGATCCGATGCTTCGGGGCTGGGGCCGATGAGGATCTGCCGTCCGGATGTTCGGGCGAAGCAATGTTGGGGCGAAGAATCGAAATCAACTCCACGCTTCCCATTATTCACCGCGCCTCAATAGGAGTTGTTGCGGCTTTCGGAAAATCTTTTTTTGTATGAAAAAAACTTCTCTTTCTGTATGGTGTGCAGGTTTGCTGCTGCTGGTTTCCTGCAAGGGTGAGGTGCCTGATGACCGGGCCATGTTCAATCTGCAGGGCCCGGTAAAGACCTTTGTGGAGACCGACCAGGCTACGGGCAACAGCTTCCGGATTGCCTTCGATGAACAGGGGATGATGGAAGCCGGGCAGGACAATTCCCCGTTGAACGGCTATGCCGTTGTGCGTTCGTCCGGTCAGCTGGAGGTTGTTTACGAGGAGTCAGGATCGAGCGATTCGTATGTTTTCACGTTTGACAATGAGGACCGTCTGGTCGGTTGCGTGCATACGGACAGTTTCAGTGTGCCTTCCGTGACCGAAACCAAAACCTATGAATATGCCGGGGACGAGCGGCTGCCGCACGCGCTGAAGAGCGAAATCGTCAGCGAGGGGAGTGATCCGCAGCATAACGAGATCCAAATCACCTACGAGACCGACTCGCAGGGTAACTGGATCCGGTGTACGGCTGGCGGTGAAACGCGTACGCGAACGATCGAGTATTACGATTCGGCGGACCGTTGACACCTGTCCGATGCAACTTCCCGACAACCTGTTTGCGGCGGGACGGTCGTCAATCACGATGGAAGGACGGAGAGATCCGCACGCCGCTGAGCCGTAGGGTGGTCAAACTTGTCGTATAGGGAGCAGGCAGCCGTCTTCATGTGGGCTGCAACCCTGATCTGCAGCCTGCGTAGTTACCTCCTCTGCCGTTGATCACACAGAGGCTTCATCCGAGAATCCGGAGCCGGAACCGTTGGGGTTTCGGCTCTCTTTTTTTGTGCCGGAGCCCGCTGTCGGCTGAGGTGTAACGGTTTTGCAACGGATCGTTCGCGGGGTTGTCACAAGCCCGTATCAGCGGTGAAACAGCCGTGGGGTAGTTTTGCAGCGTGAAACAAGAGAGAAATACGACTGCATGAACAGAATCCTACGAAATCTTGCTGCTACGGCGGCATTGTTAGTTCTTTCGATTCCGAATCTTTGGGCCCAGGGCTCCATTTCGGGCGTCGTGACCGACGCGGCCACCGGTGAGCCCGTACTGGGTGCCACGGTGCTCCTGGCCGGGACGACCCGCGGTACGGCCACCGATGTCGACGGTACGTTCCGTCTGGGTGGCATCGAGGCCGGTACGCATACCGTTGAGGTCAGCATGCTGACCTACGCCACGGCCCGTCTGACGGGTGTCGAGGTCCGCGACGGAGAGGATACCCGCCTCGAGGTGAAGCTCACGGAGACGGCCGAAGAGGTCGGCGAAGTGGTGGTGACGGCCGTACGCCGCACCAATACCGAATCGGCCATGAACATCGACGTGCGGAACTCGCTGCAGGTCGTGAGCGGCGTCTCGAGCCAGACGATCTCCAAGACACAGGACAGTGATGCCGGCGAGGTGGTGCGGCGCATCCCGGGCATCTCGCTCATCGACGACAAGTTCATCATCGCACGCGGGCTTTCGCAGCGTTACAACAATGTCTGGGTCAACAATGCGGCCGTTCCGAGTTCGGAGGCCGATTCGCGGGCCTTCTCGTTCGACGTGATTCCGGCCGGACAGATCGAGAACATCCTGATTCTGAAATCCCCCTCTCCGGAGGTCCCGGCCGACTTCACCGGCGGCTTCATCAAGATCCAGACCAAGGATCAACCCGACGAAAACAGCCTTATGGCCCAGTATTCGATCGGATTCAATACGTCGACCCACTTCCAGGACTTCCTCTATAACAAGGGCTTCGCGTCGGAGATTTTCGGCTTCGGCAGCTCGCGGCGCATGGTTGCGGGCGGCATCGACGGAGGATTCGACAATGCCGATGCCGACTTCGTGACGCGCATGACGCGCAGCGGATTCAACAACGACTGGCAGGTGCGCACGCGCCGGCCCGTTCCGGATCAGAAACTTGCGTTCTCCTTCGGACGGTCGTGGAATGTGGCCGAGGGGCAGCGTCTGGCGCTGAACGGTGCGGTGAACTACAACTACGTGCAGCGGTCGATCACCGGCATGGAGAATTCGCGCTACGGCGTCTACAACAAGCGTGACGACACCCCCGAATACCTCTACAAGTACACCGACGACCAGTATCGCACGGACGTGCATCTGGGTGCGATGCTGAACCTTTCGTACCTGCGGCCGCACAGCCGTTACTACGTGCGCAACCTCTTCAACCAGATCGGGCAGGACAAGTATACGTTCCGCGACGGCTGGCAGAACATCTCCTCGCACTACGACCAGCAGAAAGCCGAATACTACCACTCGAGCCGCACGACCTACAACGGCCAGATCGCCGGCATCCATACGCCCGACGGCCATCGCATCGACTGGAACGTCGGCTACTCCTATGCGGACCGCCATCTTCCCGACCGCCGGATCATCAATCTGATGCAGAACGACATCTATGGCGACGAACACTACGGCGAACTGCGCCTCGATCAGAACGAGATCCAGCGCGACTTCACCTCCCTGGTCGAGCACATCGTCTCGGCGGCCGTGAACTACGAACACACCTTCCGCGAGGGAGAGCGTTTCGCACCGATGCTGCGGGCCGGTGCCTACGGCGAGTACCGCACGCGCGACTATCGGGCCCGGGCCTTCTACTACCGCTTCAATGCGTCGAATCTGTCGTCGGACTTCCCCTACGGCGACGTGGTCGGCGAGATCCTCCAGGATGCCAACTACGGGGCCGACAAGCTCTACATCTACGACGATACGGACAACCGCAACAGCTACAAGGGCGAGAATCTGCTGGCAGCGGCCTATGCGGCCCTTCAGCTGCCGCTGGGGCCGGTGAGCCTCTATGCCGGCGTGCGCTTCGAACACAGTGCGATGGATCTGACCAGCTACACGCGCATCTCGGAGTGGCGCTCGAAGGTGACGACCTATGCCTACGACGATCTCTTTCCGTCGGTGAACCTTACGTGGAAGATCTCCGACCGCCATCAGCTGCGGGCCGCCTACGGCATGTCGACCAACCGTCCCGAATTCCGCGAGGTGTCGTCGTCGGTCTACTACGATTTCGACCTCTTCAGCAGCGTGATGGGTAATCCGGATCTGACGGCCGCCTACGTGCAGAATGCCGACCTGCGTTACGAATGGTACCCGACCTCGGGCGAGACGATCTCCGTGTCGCTCTTCTACAAACACTTCCGCAATCCGATCGAGACGGCGATCCTCGATGCCGGCGGCAGTTACACCTACACCTTCGAGAATGCCGACCGGGCCAACGTCTACGGCCTGGAACTGGACGTGCGCAAGGATCTCTCCTTCATCGGACTGCGCGACTTCTCGGTATCGTTCAACGCTTCGCTGATCCAGAGCGAGGTGAATTTCGCCGAGGGTTCGCTTGAACACGACCGTCCGATGCAGGGCCAGTCGCCCTATCTGATCAACGGCGGAATTTTCTACCAGCCCGAACGGTTGCGGCTGACCGTCGGGGTCCTCTACAACCGCATCGGCAAGCGCATCGTCGGCATCGGCCGCACGGACCTCTCGACCGGCGGGTCGGTCGACAACGACATCCCCGACATGTACGAAATGCCGCGCAACGCCCTGGATGTGGTGGTCAGCAAGCGTCTGGGCCGCATCTGGGAGGTGAAGTTCAGCGCCCGCGACCTGCTCAACGAGGAGGTACGCTTCTGCCAGTTCCCCGAATTCACCGACGAGTCGGGCCATACGCAGTCGCGCGAACAGACGACCAAACGCTATCGTCCGGGACAGAGCTTTACGGTGGGTTTCTCGGCCCGCTTCTGAAAAACGAAACGATTATTCACACTTCATAGTTCAAAAGTATGATGAAACAGACGATTCTGGCAGCCATGGCTGCCCTGGCACTCGCAGCGGCGGGTTGCAACGACGACAACGACAACAACGGAGGCGGCTCGACGTCGGGCGCGTTGAGCGACATCCTCTTCGAAAACGGCACGCAGATCGGCAACGGTGATCAGGAGTTCACCCTTCCGGTCGGCAAGTATACGCTGCCCAAGGGCACCTACGAACTCTACGGATGGGTCTACGTGCCGGATGGTGCCGAACTGACCCTTGAACCGGGTACGGTGATCAAGGGCGTTTCGGGCACGAAGGCTTCGCTGATCGTCGAGCGCGGCGGCAAGCTGCACGCCGTCGGCACGAAGACCGAACCGATCGTCTTCACGTCGGACCGTCCGGCCGGATCGCGCCGTCCGGGCGACTGGGGCGGTCTGATCCTGCTGGGCAAGGCCGTGAACAACAAGGGCGAGATGACCATCGAGGGCGGCCCGCGCGCCAACCACGGAGGTCAGGACAATTCGGACAGCTCGGGCGAACTGTGCTACGTGCGTGTCGAGTTTGCCGGTTACCCCTACCGTGAGGACGAGGAGATCAACGGCATCACCTTTGGATCCGTCGGTTCGGGCACGAAGGTCAGCCACGTACAGGTCTCCTACACGAACGACGACTCCTATGAGTGGTTCGGCGGCGCGGTCAACTGCGACCACCTGGTGGCCTACCACGGCTGGGACGATGACTTCGATACGGACAACGGTTTCTCGGGCAAGGTACAGTTCTGCCTCGGGGTGCGCAACCCGCGTCTGGCCGACACGTCGGTATCGAACGGCTTCGAGAGCGACAACAACGGAGACGGTTCGGCCGCTACGCCCCGCACGTCGTGCGTCTTCTCGAACGTGACCTTCGTCGGCCCGATCGGACAGGACGCCAGCTTCTCGAATACCTCCGACTACATCAACGGCGGCAGCATGATGCCCGACAACGGCTCGAAACTGGGTCAGTTCCAGGCTGCCATGCAGATCCGCCGCAACTCGAACCTCTCGTGCTTCAACTCCGTAGCCATGGGCTTCCCCGTGGGGCTGATCGTCGAGAACGACAAGGGCTCCGACACGCAGGGTGATGCCACGGCCGGAAAGTTCAAGATCGCGAACGTTGTCTTCGCCGCCATGACGCAGCTCGGCAGCGATGCCAACAAGAAGTTCTCGGAGGATATGGGCGAGTTTTCGGCCGCCTATTTCCAGACTGCCGCCCTCAACAACCGCATCTATGACAACATCGCGGATCTGAAGCTCACGCAGCCCAACAGTCTTGCTTCGGGCTTCGACTGCCGTCCGGCGGCCGGCAGCCCGCTGCTCACGGGCGCCTCGTTCACCGACGCTCTGGTCAGCGAAGGCTTCGAGAAGGTCGACTACATCGGCGCCTTCTCCGCGGACGACGACTGGACCGAAGGCTGGACCGAGTTCGATCCGCAGAACGCTCAGTATTGATTCTTTCCGCTCACACCTTGAAACTTCTCCGGTCCCACCCGCACGGGTGGGCCTTTTTTTCGTTGCGGCGGTACGCCGAATCGACGGCCTCACTATAGACCGGATGTGCTTCGGAAGAGCCAAATTGCGAAAAATCCATTTCCGATTTGTCCCGGCTTTTAGTATCTTTGTCCGGAAAAATTGCAGCGATGAACGATTTTGCAGCCATCGATTTCGAGACGGCCAACGGCCAGCGGACGAGTGTCTGCTCGGTGGGTGTGGTCGTCGTGCGGGACGGGGAGATCACCGACCGGATCTACCGGCTGATCCGCCCGCGTCCGAACTTCTACAGCCGCTTTACGACGGCCATCCATGGCCTGACCTATGAGGATACGGCTTCGGCCCCCGATTTTGCCGAGGTATGGCCCGAAATCGCTCCGCACATCGAGGGCCTTCCGCTCGTGGCTCACAATTCGCCCTTCGACGAAGGTTGCCTGCGGGCCGTCTTCGCGCTCTACGGCATGCCGTATCCCGGCTATACGTTCTACTGCACGTGCAGGGCGTCGCGGCGGGTCTTCGGGCGGCGCCTGCCCAACCATCAGCTGCACACCGTCTCGGCGGCCTGCGGCTACGATCTCGAACACCACCACCATGCGCTGGCCGATGCCGAGGCCTGCGCCCGCATTGCCCTGAAGATCCTATAACCCCAGTTCGACCTGGAAGCGCAGCTCCCAGCCGTTGCGAAGGGCCTCTCCGACGGCCGACGGCAAGCGGTCGTAGGTGTTGTACGAGAGGTCGGCCTGCACCTTGAGCGAATGGCCGATGATGTAGCGTGTCACGCCGAACGTCGTCTGGTTGTGCGTGCGGTAGCCGGTCCGGGAGCGGATCTCCGCGTCGGGAAAGAGCGTCGAGTTGCGCAGGGCGATCTCCCAACGCTTGTTGAAGAGGTAGCTGGTCTGGAGGTTGAGACCCTGACCGGTGTAGACGAATGCCGCGGGATCGGCCGCCCCGAAGGTCGGTTGCGAACAGATGCGTCCCATGTAGTCGGTGTAGAAGGCCCAGCCGCGGTATTTGAGGATCAGGTCGACGAAATAGGAGCCGATGTTGCGGGTTTCGCCGTCGGGCATCACGGCCCCGCGCTGGCCGTTGAGCCGCGAGGCCTTGTGGTTGAACGAGTAGGCTCCGGCCACGAGCATGCGCAGCCGATCCTCGCCCGCAAAATCACCCTCGATCACGTCGCCCTTGGCTGCAAAATGGCCCAGCGGATAGAGCTCCAGACGCCCCGTGTAGGCCAGTCCGCCGTTGTCGGTCGCGCCCCAGTTGCGCCCCTCGCCGAGGGTGACCGACCCCTTGAATCCCAGATCGAAACCCTCCGGACGGTCGAGGTGGTACTCGCCGAAGAGACCGAAATCGCGGTCGAGGTGAAACTGACTGTTGACGATGCTGCGGTCGACGAACTGCAGCGCTCCCGACGAATTGATCCGCGCCCGGTTGGACTTGATCTTCGTCTGTCCGAATCCGATGTTCCACTTCGGGTTGGGAACGTAGTAGACGATGGCGTCGCGCACGATGTTCATGTTGCCGTTCGGGAGTACCTCGGCGTCGTAGCCCGTGAATCCCAACTGGATGGAGTAGACCAGTCGGGGCGAGTAGATGTATCCGTCGAAACGCAGCCGCAGCCGCTTGACGCGGGCGTCGGTCTGGGTGAGCGAGAGGTTGTCGTCGAACCTCAGGGCCAGCAGGTTCTGCATGCGGAAGCGCATCGTCACTTCGAAACGGTCGCTTTTGGGGCGGAAGGTGATTCCCCGGCCGACCTCGATGTTGGGCATGTTGCGCAGCCGGGCGAGGAGTTCGCCCGTGGAGTCGGGTTCCATGACGGGGCGGGGCTCGCGGGCCGAAGCCGTGAAGAGTACGATAAGGGCGAGAAGCAGCAGCGGATAGCGTTTTTGCATGGCGGGTGATTTTTGAGGGTCGCGTGGTTCGGATGGTTTCGGCAAATGATGCCCGTCCGGATTCACATATGCAAAGATGGCGCTGAAATCTGAAAGGAATTTGAAATTCCCGGTGGTGAGGCGCTTGTTTTGCTCCGAATGGCCGTTTCCGATGCGGCCGGCCGATATCGGAGTGCGACGCTTTTTCCCGGAGCTGTTCGAGCCGCTAAACCGGCGGATTCTGGGCATTGAAAAACGGGCAAGTCCTTTAGACTTGCCCGTTTTCGTGTTCCGGATGTGCCGACGGCCGGATTCGGCTTGTTCGGGTTTGCCGGTTTTTGCCGTTTGGTCTGCACAATCACTGGCGATTTCGCCGCGCATGCTTCCCTTCCGGTTTCGGCCCGACGGCCTCTTGTGCGGGGATCAACGGCCGTAGAGATCCTCGAGGAAGGCATCGAGATAGGCGCCGCGCATGTTGACCTTGCAGAAGCGGCCCTCGGGATCGAGGATGATGCAGCACGGGATGCCCATCACGCGGTAGTCGTTGAAGGCGTGTCCCTGCTGGAATCCGTTGTCGCGAAGTTGGGTCCAGTCCATTCCCTCCTCCTTGAGGACCTTCTTCCAGACCTCCTGCTTGTCGTCGAGCGAGATGCTGATGATGTCGAAGTCGGGATAGGCCTTGCGCACATGCTTCAGGTGGGGAATTTCGCCGCGGCAGGGTCCGCACCACGATGCCCAGAACTCAAGCATCACGTAACGGCCCTTCGGGACAACCGACGACAGCGGTACCAATTCGCCGTCGAGGTTGTAGAATTCGCAGTCGATGTAGGGTTCACCGACGGCGAGCTTGCGGGCCTTGGCGGCCTGCTCCTTGAACTGTTCGAACTTCGGGGTCCCCTCCCAGGCCGGTGCCAGAATGGCAGTCAGTTCGTCGATCTGGGCGGCCGTCAGGGCCGGAATGTCGCTCATCAGATAGCTGATCTCGTCGAACGAAACGGCGGCTCCGGGGTTTTCGCGGGCGAAGTCGAGCGTGATCTGCTGTCGTTCGTCCATGGCCTGCTGCTCCTCGCGGGCGATCTCGACACCGGCTTTGCCGGCCTCGTCGGTCTTGCCGGCATCCATCGGCAGGTAGTATTCGTTCATCATCCGTTCGGCCAGTTCGCTCAAACGGTCGTTGACTTCGCTGCGGCGCTCTTCGAGTTGGCGGCGCAGATCCTCCTGTGCGGAGCCGACCACCTGAGCGGGTTCCACCTCGCGATCCTGCTGCCAGTAGAGCGTGGGCATGGTTTCGGTATCGGCCGTGACGGAGATCTTCGAATTTTCGAGATAGAAGGCCGTGAGGAAGATCTTTGCGGGGTCGAGCTCTTCGGCCGATGTTCCCGCGGGATTGGCATTCACCTCGAGCAGGTAACGCTCCGGCGTGTCGACCTTCCCGGCCAGGCGGAACCGCCCGTTTTCGATCGTCGTACTGTCGATCCGCTCCTGGGTGATCTCCCGCACGAGCGTGACCTGGGCACCGTCGGCATGGGCGATCGAGCCGTCGATGACGAATCCTTCGGACTGGCAGGCGCACAGCAACGCGGCCGATGCGCAGAGAACGAGTGTCTTTTTCATGATTTCAAGCGATGTTTTCGTTTGTGATTACGGAAGTTGTTCGAGCAGGTTGTTGCCGCCGAGCGCTGCCCGCGGCAGCGGTGCGATCAGGCTCTTGCCCGCGGCGATGCGGCTGTTCGAGCAGAAGTTCCGGCCGTCGAGCTTGAAGGCGCGGACCTGATCGAAGTAGTCGTCCTGATTCTCGGTGAAGTTCTCCATGTAGCGGTGCTTGTGGATCATCTCGATCAGACGGTCATCGGCGATTCCGTCGACGTAGGCCCGATCGTAATGGGCACGCTCCAGCACGCGGGCCAGGGCATTGCGGGCTGCCGTGAGGTGTTCACCGCCCTGGCGCGCTTCGGCTTCGGCCTTGATGTAGTAGACGTCGGCCATGCGCAACAGGAAGAGGGTATTGTTGGGGCCGGCCGTGTAGTCGTTGTAGATGTATTTGCTCATGCCGCACTCGCCCTGCACCAGCACAGGATCGTAGGTCTGGATGTAGCGGTAGTCGTACCCCGAGGCATTGCACTCGGAAGGGGCGATGCCGGTTTCGATGCCCTTCTCCTCGGTGAACGGGGGAATGTAGGGGGCTACGCCGTATTCGATTGCCTCCTGTTCGGACATTCCGTACATCAGATACTCGTCGATGATGTCCTGAATGGTCGTATAGGAGGTGTATCCGTAATTCATTTCGTTGACGGAGTCGATGAACAGCGTCTCGAACGACGGATCGACCGCAATTTGCTCCTTCAGCCAGTTGTAGTAGGCCATCAGGTTGGGCGTGGAGAGCTGTCCGTCCTGGGCTTCTCCGACCAGTTCGTCGGCCAGGGCCGTGACCACTTCGCCCGGCGTGCCGTAGTAACCGACGTATTGGGTGCCGAGCGGAGCTTCGGGATAGGTGCAGTAGAGGTTGAAGAGGTTTTCGGCCGAGCCGTAGGGGTTGGCGAACGGGGCGAGGAAATCGGATTCGAGCGCCGCGTCGTTGGCCGTGATGAGTTCACCGGCCACACGTGCCGCCTCGGGATAGTCCTGCATGCAGAGCAGCACCTTGGCCTGCAGGGCCCGTACGGCGTTGAGGCCGGCGTGTCCCAATGCCGGGTGGCGGGGACCTGGAGGGCGGCCTCCAGATCGGCGAGGATGGCCGCATACGAGCCGGCTACGCTCTCGCGGGCCCGGGCTACGGTTCCGCGCACGGGTTCGTTCCAGATGACGATGCCGTATTTCGACTTGAGATCGTAGAACTCGCCGAAGGTGCAGAGCAGGTAGTATTCGGCCAGCGCCTTGTTGAAGTAGGCTTCGGCGCGGATTTCGGCACGGCGCGTCTCGCTCAGCCCCTTGATTTCGGGCCGGGCGTCGAGGGCTGCAACGAGTGAATTGGCCGCATTGATGATCAGATAGAGATTCGTGTAGACCTTTTCGGTGGCGTTGTTCGTATCGGTGATCTGATTGCTCTGGAATTCGGTGTAGCCGTCGATGTTGGCGGTTGCGATGGCTCCCGAGCGGAGCGACTGCAGCGTGAAGAAGGTCGAGACGTTGAAGGGTTTCCACTGCGAGTATACGCCGGCGAGCTGGTTTTCGGCCGAAGCGGCGTCGGTGATGATGTTCTCGTCGGTGCGCACGTACTCGAACTCCAGGTCGTCGAGCGATCCGAGCATCGAGCAGGAGGCGAGGCCGGCGGCGGAGATCATGATCAGGATGAGATGTTTGAGTGTCTTCATGACAGCGTCGTTTTTCGGGTTAGAAGGTGAGGTTTACGCCGAACGAGAAGGTCCGTGCCAGCGGATAGGGGTCGTCGTTGGTGCCCATGTTGTAGACGGCTGAACCGACGGTCTCGGGGTCGATGCCGGGCCACGAGGTGACGGTGAAGAGGTTCGTGGCGGTGAAGAAGACGGCGATAATGCCGGCATGGATGCGCTTGGCCCAGTTTTGAGGCAGGGCATACGAGAGCGTGAGATTCTTCAGACGCAGGTACGAGGCGTCGTAGACGTAGCGGTCGTTGGTCATCGCATTGAAGGAGTATCCCATGGCGACCAGACGCGGGAAGTAGGCGTCGGTACGCTCCGGGGTCCAGGTCTTGCCGTAGACTTCGCGCGTGACGCTCTGGCCGAAGGCCGACGAAATGTCCTTCTGAACGGCGCTGTAGACGGCCTGTGCGCCGTATGAATATTGGAACAGCAGCGACAGCGAGAGATTCCGGTATTGGAAATGGTTGGTCCAGCCGCCGAAGAAGCGTGCTTCGGGATTGGCCACCACGACGCGGTCGTCGGTCGAGATGTGACCGTCGCCGTTCGTGTCGCGCATGATGTAGTCGCCCACGCCGAGTGAATTGCTCTGGTAGCTGGAGAAGCCCTTCTCGACGGCCGTTTCGTTGAGCTGGCGCACTTGCTCCTCGCTCTGGGCGATGCCCTCGACCAGGTAGCCCTTCACCACGCCGACGGGCTCGCCTTCGATGAAGGCATCCTGGTAGGTATTGCTCAGCTGGGCCGAGTTGAGTTTCTCGATGCGGTTGCGGTTGAGCGAGAAGTTCACCGTCGAGGTCCATTGGAAACTCTTCGTGCGGACGATGTCGCCGCCGACCGAGATCTCGACACCGCGGTTGCTCACGTCGATGATGTTGGCGAAATACTCCGACATGCCCGATTCGAGGATGTGGGGTGCGGGGGCGAGGGCTCCGTCGGTGTAGCGGCGGTAGAGGTCGACGCTTCCGAACAGCCGTCCGTTGAAGAACGAGAAGTCGACGCCGAGGTTCCATTCGCGGGTCATCTCCCAGCGCAGGTCGGGGTTCGGGAGGAAGTTTTTCAGCACCACGGCCGAGTTGTTGCCGTAGACATTGCCGCCGTTGGCGCCCGTTCCGATTTCGTAATACTGGATGTAGGCGAAGTCGGGCACGTTGGTCGAACCGGTCATGCCCCAGCTCAGGCGGAGTTTCAGCTGATCGAGGTTGCGCACCGAGGCCATGAAGGGTTCGTTGCTGATCATCCAGCCGGCCGAAACGGCCGGGAAGAATCCCCAGCGGTTGTTGATGCCGAACTTCGAGGATTCGTCGGCGCGCATGCTCAGATCGACGAAGTAGCGCTTCCCGAAGTCATACGACACGCGGCTGTAGATCGAGTTCAGGCCGCCGCGGTACGAGGCGTCGGCACCGCCCTGATACTGTTTTGCGGCCGAAGGCTGGATCATGATCTCCTCGTCGGCCAGATTGGCGTAGTTCTGCGAGCTGGCGCTGGTGTGGTTGCGGTCGCTGCCGTATCCGAGCATAGCCTGCAGCGAGTGCATACCGAGCGAATAGTCGTAGTCCAGGCGGAAGTTGATCGAGGTGTTGGTCGTACGACCGCGTGAGACGCTGAGCGTCGAGGGCAGTTCGTACATCGGATCCATCGGCATGGTCGACTTGGGCATGAACGAGCTGCCGTTCGAGTCGTAGATCGAGGCGTTGAGGTCGGCGCGGAATTTCAGGGCGTGGGCGTCGCGCCGCAGCAGATCGATTTCGGTATAGGCCGATGCGGTGTAGGAGCTGGCTTCGGCGATGTTCTTCATGGCGAGCAGTCCGACGGGCGAGGGATCGGTGGCGCCCATCGACATGACGAGCATCGAGGCGTCGAGCCGGTTTGGCAGTCCGTTTTCGTCGTAGGGTTCGACGTCGGGGGCATATTTGTAGTTGCGTGTCGGGGCGAAGAGTTCGTCCTGCTGCGAGGTTTTGTGTTTGGAGTAGGAGTAGTTCATCACGCCGCCGACGCGGATTCGGCGGGTAAGCTGCGTATTGACCTGGATACGTCCGTTGTAGGTGTCCATGTTGTCCTGCAGGTAGAGGCCCTGCTGGTTGATGGCGTTGAAGGCGATCGAGTAGTCGCTCTTCTGCGTGCCGCCGCGAATGGCCGCCCGATAGGAGTGGCTCACGGCGTTGCGGTTGCGCACGAGGCTGTCCCAGTCGGTCGAGGCTTTTCCGTAGCGGGATTCGTTCAGTCCGAGGAAGTTGTACGCTTCGTCGAAATTGCCGTAGTTGCGGATGATTTCGTCGAAGTAGAAGGGATTCACCACTTCGGATCCCAGGCTGTAGTACTCTTTTATGGCGGCACCGGCACCCTGGAGCGCTTCGCGCTGGAGATCGAGATATTCGGCGTTGTTCAGGGGCTTGTAGGTCTTGACCGGATTGGCGATGCTGATTGTGTAGCCGAATTCAACCGAGGGCTCGTCGCCGCGATAGCCTCCCTTGGTATTGACGATGATGACGCCGTTTGCTCCGCGCGACCCGTAGATGGCCGTAGCCGAGGCATCCTTCAGTACGTCGATCGATTCGATTTCGTTGGGCGAAAGGGCTTGCAGGGGATTGATACCCTGGGTGTCGTCGACGAACTGCGGAACGCCGTCGATGACGTAGAGCGGGGTATTGTTCGAGATTCCGCTCGTGGAGTTGGGGTAGGGTGAGGTGATGCCGCGGATGTTGATTTTGGTGACGGCGCCCGGAGCTCCGGAGTTCTGGGATACCAGTACACCCTTGATTGAGCCGCCGATGAGGTCCTGCAGCGACGAGGCGACGGGTGCCATGACGGCGACGTCTTCCTGTCGCAGCGAGGAGATCGAGCTGGTGATGCTGCTGCGGTCGCGGCTTCCGTAGCCGATGACCACGACGTCATCCAGCCGCTGGGCGCTGGTTTGCAGGGTGATGTCGAGCGAGGTACGGCTTCCGGGGATGATCACGGCAGGCTCATAGCCGATGAAGCGTACGGTAACGGGTTTCGAGGGGTCGCTCATCAGCAGTTGGAACGAACCGTCGGCTCCGGCGACGGCTCCGCTGCCGTCTTCTCCGACGATGGTGGCTCCGACGAGTGGTTCTCCGGCCTTGTCGCGAACCACGCCCCGGATGCTCACTTTTGCCGGGGTACGGCTTTCCGTCCGGGTGTTTTGGCCATGAGCCGGGGTGCCGAGGAGGGGCGGCGAAACCGTAAGGGTGAGCAACAAAAGGCTCTTTGTCAATGAGTTGTAGAGAATCTTCAGCTGAATTCAACTTGCAAATGCAACAGAATTCTGATTAATAATTTGTTTAAATTT